>Ga0207952_1000284_pt1 | contig 48340 bp, 44 predicted proteins | sample SubbioR12Aug_8Ca_FD_184831 | JGI IMG/M metagenome (GOLD analysis project Ga0207952, IMG submission 184831) | Serpentinite rock and fluid subsurface biosphere microbial communities from McLaughlin Reserve, California, USA - CR12Aug_8Ca (SPAdes) | ecosystem: Environmental > Terrestrial > Deep... | reverse complement strand
CGTCTTCGCCATGGACCTGCCGTGGCAGAAGCTCGATGTCGTCACCTGGTCGTGGCAGAAGGTGATGGGCGGCGAGGGCGCGCACGGCATGCTGGTGCTGAGCCCGCGCGCCATCCAGCGGCTCGAGAGCTACACGCCGGCCTGGCCGATGCCCAAGATCTTCCGCCTGACGTCGGGCGGGAAATTCTCCGAGGCGATCTTCAAGGGCGACACGATCAACACGCCGTCGCTGCTCTGCGTCGAAGATGCGATCGATGGACTGCGCTGGGGCGAGGGCGTCGGCGGCTTGAAGGGCCTGATGGCTCGCTCAGAGGCCAATCTTGGCGTGCTCGAGAAGTTCGTCGAGAGCCGCAAGTGGCTGGCCTTCCTGGCGGCCGACAAGGCGATCCGCTCCAACACCTCAGTCTGCCTCGTCATCGCGGCCCCCTGGTTCACGGCACTCGCGGCCGACAAGCAGGCGGCGGCGGCCAAGAAGATGGCCGATCTGCTGGAAACCGAGAAGGCCGGCTACGACATCGGTTCGTACCGCGACGCCCCGCCGGGCCTGCGCATCTGGTGCGGCGCCACCGTGGAGACGAGCGATCTCGAGGCGCTGCTGCCCTGGCTCGACTGGGCCTACGGCGAGATCGAACGCGAATTCGGCAAAGCGGCGGCCTGAGGAGAGACTGACATGGCGAAGCCCAAGGTACTCATCTCCGATGAGCTGTCTCCCCGTGCCGTCGAGATTTTCGCCGAGCGCGGCTGCGACGTCGATTTCAAGCCCGGCCTGAAGCCCGCCGAACTGCGGGCCATCATCGCCAATTACGAAGGGTTGGCCATCCGGTCCGCGACCAAGGTCACGGCCGAGGTCTTGGCCGAAGCCAAGAAGCTCAAGGTCGTGGGCCGCGCCGGCATCGGCGTCGACAACGTCGACATCAAGTCGGCCACGGCGCACGGCGTCGTCGTGATGAACACGCCGTTCGGCAATGCCATCACCACCGCCGAGCACGCCATCGCCCTGATGTTCGCCGTCGCCCGCCAGGTGCCGGATGCCAATGCCAGCACCCAGGCCGGCAAGTGGGAAAAGAACCGCTTCATGGGCGTCGAGCTCAGCTTCAAGACGCTGGGCCTGATCGGCTGCGGCAACATCGGTTCGATCGTGGCCGAGCGGGCCTTGGGGCTGAAGATGCGCGTGCTGGCCTACGATCCGTTCCTCAGCGACCAGCGCGCCACCGAGCTTGGCGTCGAGAAGGGGACGCTCGACCAGGTGCTGGCGCGCGCCGATTTCATCACCGTGCACACGCCGCTCACCGACCAGACCCGGAACGTGCTCGGTCGCGCCAACCTGATGAAGACCAAGAAGGGCGTGCGCATCATCAACTGCGCGCGCGGCGGGCTGGTCGACGAACTGGCGGTGCGCGACCTGTTGGTCTCCGGCCATATCGCGGGCGCGGGCTTCGACGTCTTCGTCGAGGAGCCGGCCAAGGACAACGTCCTGTTCGGCGCGCCCAACCTGGTCTGCACGCCGCATCTCGGCGCCTCGACCCTGGAGGCGCAGGAGAACGTGGCGCTGCAGGTTGCCGAGCAGATGGCCGACTATCTGCTGACCGGGGCAGTGACGAACTCGCTCAACATGCCCAACGTCTCGGCCGAGGATGCGCCCCGGCTGGCGCCCTACCTCGACCTTGCCCAGAAGCTCGGCTCCTTCGCCGGCCAGCTCACGGACACCGACATCAAGGCGGTGTCGATCGAATTCGAGGGCGATGTGGCGGCGCTCAACGTCAAGCCGCTGACGCAGGTGGCGCTGATGGGCGTGCTGCGCCCGCAGCTCGATTCGGTGAACATGGTGAACGCCCCGGTCATCGCCCGCGAGCGCGGCATCGAGGTCGCCGAGGTCAAGCACGAGCGCACCAGCGACTACCATTCGATGATCCGGCTCTCGGTGACGACCGAGAAATACATCCGGTCCGTGACCGGCACGCTGTTCGGCGGCAAGCACCCGCGCATCGTCGAGATCAAGGGCATCGAGATCGATGCGGCTTTCGCAGCCCACATGCTCTACATCACCAACGACGACAAGCCGGGCTTCATCGGCCGCCTCGGCACCATCCTGGGCGAGAACAAGGTCAATATCGCGACCTTCCATCTCGGCCGCGACAAGCCCGGCGGCTCGGCGATCGCCTTGGTCCAGGTCGACCAGCCTCTCTCCAGGGAGCTGATGAGCAAGATTGCCGCCATCGAGGGCGTTGTTCAGACCAAGGCGCTGGGCTTTTAGGTCACCACATCATCCTGAAGCCGGCGGTGAGCGCATGGTTGTCGGTGCCGGTGCCGACCTCGCCGTCGTAGCGGAGGTAGAGGCTGGTCGAGGCCGCGATGGCGGTGCTGGCGGCAAGGCCGATGACGGCCGCGTCGCGTTGGGGGGCGGCGCCGAACACGGTGAAGGCGGCGCCCGGCGCGCCGGCGAACGAGGCGGTGACGGGCCTGGAGGTGTCGGCATATTCATGCACCCAGCCCAGCCGGACCTGCAGCGCCAAACGGTCACGCCAGCCCAGGTCGAAGCTGCCGGCCAGATCGACGCCGAAGGTGCTGCGCAGCGAGTTGGTGGTCTGCTGCGCCACGGTGAGGTTCAAGGTGCTGGCGCCGCTCTCGCTAAACCCCGCCTGGGTGTTGCTGACGCCTTGCAGCCGCACGAAGGGCGTGACCCGCGCCAACGACGGCGCATGGAGCCCGATCGCGTAGCCCGCCTCGGCCTGGCCGACGAGCTGGTTGGCCGTGGTCTGGCCTGCGGCGGTGCGTTGCTGCAGCCCGGGGATGAAGATCTGCCGCGTCATCCAGTTGGTGCTGAAACCGAAGCCCGCCAGCGCATCGAGGTAGAAGGCCTGCTGCGTGAAGGAGGCATAGAGCGAGCCCTGGTAGCTATCGCTGGTGCCGCGGCCGCTGAAACCGCCGAGATACTGGTTGCCGCTGACGAAGCCGAGGCCAAGGCCGACCAGCAGGTTCGGGTTGAAACGGTAGTCGACGCCCGTGGCCGTGCCGCCGCCGTTATAGGTGAGGGCCGCGGAGCTGCCGTTGCCGGCGACGCTGCCGATCACGCCCAGCGCACTGCCCCACAGGGTCCACGGGCTTGCCGGCTCACCGTCGCAGGCCCCGTCGGCGCTTGCGTCGCAGGCCAGCGCCAGCGCCTGGCGGGTGCCGGACCCGCTGCCGCCGCGCGCGAGGCTCATCTGCTGGCCCAGCACATTCATGAAGCCGAGGCTGCTGGCGATGCCGGCGGTGGCGAACCCCGAATAGTTCTGGCCGCTGATGGCGTCCATCGCCGCCTGGCCCTGCGCCAGGGTGAGGGTCGACATGGTGCCGATCACGGTGGCGAAGTCGCCGCTGGAGCCCGCGACGCTCTGGTCAAGTACGCCACCCACCGCCGCCTGGTTGGCGGTCGCGGCGCCCGCCCCGAAACCGCCGGGCTTCAGCGTCAGGTAGACGTTGTTGGTATCGTAGCCCAGCGAAGCCTGCAGGAAGGGGAGATTGCTGGTGACGCCGCTATAGGTGCCGGTGACGCCGCCGGTGGCGGTGAGGATGGTGTAGGTGGTCGAGGGCGCATAGACGCCGGCCTCGGGCAGCGCCTGGACCGTGCCGCCGTTGATCGTGGCCGTGCCCGGCGCGCCGGTGACGTTGATCAGGTCGGACTGGCCTGCGGCATTGGTCTCGACCTGGTAGGTGCTGCCGGGGTTTTGGGTGAAGGCGCCCACGACATTCAACGTGCCGATCGAGTTGCCCGGCGCCATCGCGCCGCTGTTGAACACATTGCCGGTGATGCGGCCGATGCCGCCGAGGTTGCCGCCCGGGCCCACGGTCACGTCGCTGGTGATGCTGCCGTTGACCGCCAGCCGGCCGTTCGAGACCGTGGTCGGGCCGGTGTAGGTGTTGGCGGCGGTCAGGTTGAGCGTGCCGGAGCCCGACATGGTGAGCCCACCGGTGCCGGTGATGACGGCGCCCAAGGTCGTGTTGCTCGACTCGGTCACGGTGAGCGTGCCGGTGCCCAGCGAGATCGTGCCGCCGACACCCGACAGCAGCCCCACCGTCAGGTTGTTGCCGTTGAAGTCGAAGAGGCCGCCGTTCACCACCAGCGCGCCGATCGGCGACAGCGAGGCGCCCGCGGCCAGCCGCAGGGTGCCGTCGTTCACCACCGTGCCGCCGGTGTAGCTGTTGGCGCCCGACAGGGTCAGGATTCCCGTGCCATCCTTGGTGAGACTGCCCACGCCCGACACCGGGGTGCCGAGCACCACGTCGAAGCTGTTGGTGTTGAAGGTGCCGCCGCCGGCACCCAGCGTCACCGCGCGCGCCAAAGTCATGTGGTCTCCGGCCAGGAGCGTGCCGTTGTTCAGCGTGAGGCCGCCCGAGGCATGGCCCAGCCCAGAGTCGGCGATGATCGCCACTGTCGCGCCGCCTGTCACGGTAGTGCCTCCGGTATAGGTGTTCGTGCCCCGAAGGTTGACCTGGCCGCTGCCGATGGTGAGCCCGCCCGAGCCCGAGATGTCACTCGAGATCGTGCCGATCCCCGTCTGCAGCAGCGTCGTTGCGCCCATGAGGAAAGTAGGCAGTGTGTTGGAAAAGCCATTCTGAAGGTTGACGCCGCCAGTCAGCGCCAGTCCCGGTGTCGACCCGCCATAGAGGCTGCTGACGGCGCCGGACCATTGGTAGCCGACAAAGCCGTTAGTGTAGTCGTAGAGATAGTTGAAGCCCTCAAAGAACTCGCGGCCGGTGTTCATGAAGATTCCCGCGTCCTTCACGACTTCGACCCTTTCGGGCGTGAGCTTGTTGGCCGTAGGACCGTCGACGGTGAACTTGTAGTTGGCGGTCGAGCCCGTCTGGCCGGGCAGCCAGATCTCGAACTCGGTGCCGGCCGCGGCGGTCGGCGGCTTGTGGGGTCCGTTGTCCACCCGGCAGCTGCCTGACCGCTCCAGGCAGCTCCCAGCCGGCGGCGAGACGAAACTGTAGTTGATACCAGAGTCCTGGAGGATGACGCCCGAACCGGTGGCAGAATGAGTGCCGGTGCTGTCTGTCACCCTGACGGTCATGCTGGTCGCGTTCCAGTCGATGGAATTCGGCACCAGCTTCACCATGGCGAAGCCGCTGTTCGCGCTGCTCGGAATGCCGATGGTGACACCGGTGTTGGTGATGACGTAACCCTTGGTCGTCACACCGTCGACATTGAGGAACGGATTGGCGGACACCGGGATCATGGTGGCAGGGTCCCCGCCGTTGCCGCGATTGTAGCCGACGCCCATGTAGAACACGTCGGGCTGGTCGTCGACATAGAGCACTCTCACGGTCGCGGTAGCGACGGGAGCCGAACCCGGGGCTGGATTGCGATCATAGATCCCGACGGTGGTGTTGTAATATGTGCCGGTGTGCGACACATTGCTGCTGCCATACGCTTGACTGCCAGTGCCAACCGGCGTCAGGCCTGCCGGATTGAAATGTTTGCTTCCCACCACGATGCCGGTCGAACCGGTATCCATGGTGACGGGAGCGGGTGTGGATAGCGTGCCGCCCGGCAGCAGGATGTTGATCAAGCCTGGCCTGTCGCGCCCCATCGACCCATCCTGGAAACCAATCTGGTAGGTGGTGCTGGAGCTGTTGTACATGTTCCACTGCGGTGGCGGCGAACCCTGCGACCACGCCGGCGGGGCCCCCGCCATTGCCAGGCAGGCAGCCCCCCAGAACTTCATTTTTTTGTCGATGTGCATATTTGCACACTAGAGGCATTCGACTCGCCATCAACGCCGCGAGTGCCCAAAATGAGCCATTGGTCCGCTTACAAGAAGAACAAGGGAGCGCAGCATGGCGAGACGCCCGCGATCGACATCGCAGAACGACAGCCATGAGACTCCCATGCCCCGGCGACGCGCCACCACAGTCGCCCCCGACGGCCGGCTGGTTCTCGCGGAAAGCGCCGCGAACTCGCGGCTGTTCGTCTACCTGCTGGGGAACCTCCTTCATCGCCTCGAGCGCGGGCGCCGCGAGGTCTATTTCGGCGACCTCGATCTCGCCCGCGTCGCCGAGATCATCGGCACGGCCGGCGTCGAGCCCGGAATGCGCGATGCGGCCTTCCGCAAACAGCACAGGAATTTCGACAGTGTCGTCGGCGTCGAAGGCCAGCGCGCCGTGAACGCGACGTCGATTGCAGGGGCGACGGGCATTCCCCGCGAGACGGTGCGGCGCAAGCTGCAGCGCCTGCTGAAGTTGGGCTTGATCGTCGAGAAAGGACGCGCCCGCTACGTCTTGAAGCCGGGCATGCTGCAGCATCCCGATCGCCAGGCAGCCTTTGCGCGCGGCCTTCAACAGACCGTGCATTTCATGAATGAATGCCTCGAACAGGGCGTGTTGCGCTGGGTCCCTGCCGCGAAGGCGAGACGCAATTCCACCAGCAGGGCGGTGTCGGGCAAGGCGCCGGGGTCCTAGGCATCACCCAGGTTCGGCTCTCCATGAGAAAAGGTCCCTCGCTCCGCTTGCGATGATGGCGTTATCGTTGTCGCGATCGAAAGAGAGGTGTTCCAATGCCCCGTGTCAGCGAAATCGAGGAAGATGGCGGCGACCCGACGCTGAAGGCGATCTTCGACCGGCAGCGCGAGATGTTCGGCGGGCTGCTCAATCCTACCAAGGTGCTGGCGCACTGCCCGCCGATCCTGCGCGCCGCCGGCCTGCTCGGCCAGTCGATCGAGCAGTCGGGTCTGCTGCCCAAGGGGCTGCCGGCGCTGCTCTACGTGCGGGTTGCCACCATCAACGGCTGTCCGTTTTGAATGGACATCAATTCCAGCCGTGTGCTGGAAACCACGGAAGGCGGCATGGAGAAGCTGGCGGAAGTCACCGACTGGCGTGACAGCAAGCTGTTCAGCGAGGCCGAGCGGCTGGCGCTCGAATATGCCGAGTGCATCACCTACACCGACCGGAAGGTTGACGATGCGCTCGTCGACAAGCTGAAGCAGCACTACAGCGATGGGCAGATCGTCGAGCTGACAGCCGCAATCGCCATGGAGAACTTCCGCTCGAAGTTCAATCCGCCACTGGGCATCGAGGCCCAGGGCTTCTGCATGGTTCCGAAACGATAAGCGGCTTAGCCGCTTATCGTTTCGCCCCGAGCGAAGTCGAGGGGCCCTTCTGATCCAAAAAAGATCCCTCGCAACTGCTCGGGATGACGCCCTCGGGGCGTCACTCCATTTGGACTTTCAGTGCCTTCAGCTTCTTGCCCCAGAAGGTGTGCTCGTCGACCACGAACTTGGCGAAATCGGCGCGGCTGCGGCTGGGCGGCAGTTCGAGACCGTCCTTGGCCAGCGCGCCGGTGTATTTCGGGTCCTTCATCGCCGCGACCGTCTCCTTGTGGAGGCGGTCGAGGATGGCATCGGGCGTCTTGGGCGGCGCGAACAGGCCGTGCCAGCCCGTGACGGCCACGTCAACGCCCTGTTCCTTGAGCGTCGGCACGTCGGGCAGGGAACTCACGCGCTTGTCGCCGGTCACGGCCAGCGCCTTGAGCTTGCCGGCCTTGATCTGGCCGACCGCGGGCGGCAGCGAGGAGAAGTTCATGGTGATGATGCCGCTGATGACGTCGAGCAGCGCCGGCCCCGTGCCCTTATAGGGCGCGTGCGTGAGCTCGATGCCGGCGGCCTCGGCGAACAGCGCGCCGGCCAGGTGGTTGTTGCCGCCGACGCCTGACGAGGAATAGGTGAGCTTGCCCGGCTCCTTCTTGGCGAGCGCGATCAGCTCCTTGACGTTGTTGGCCGGCACGCTCGGGTTGACCGCCAGCACGTACTGGTAGTCGGTGGTCTGGATGATCGGCACCAAGCCCTTCAGCGTGTCGATCGAGGACTTCAGCACGTGCGGGTTGGTCACGACGTTGGTACCGACGGCGTAGAAGATCGTGTAGCCGTCCGGCTTGGCGTTCGACACGAAGCGCGCGCCGATCGCGCCGGCCGCGCCACCTTTGTTCTCGACGATCACCTGTTGGCCGAGCAGCGGCGTCAGCAGATGGGCGAGTTCGCGCGCCACGATGTCGGCGCCGCCGCCGGCGGCATAGCCGACGACGAAGCTGACCGGCTGCGTCGGCCAGGCGGCCTGGGCATGGAGCGTCGAGGGCAGGACGAGTGCGGTCGAGCCGAGAGCGAGCGCATGGCGGCGCGTGATTGTATTCATATCTTTCCTCCCAAAACTGTCATCTCGCGTGGGGTAATCCCCACGCTGGAGCGAAGCGAGGGATCTTTCCTGTGGGCCTCAAAGATCCCTCGGGCTGCGCCCTCGGGATGACACTTCGTGTCAATTCTTGCCGGCAACGTAGCGCCCGGCGCCGTCGCCCGCCAGCTTGCCGAGCACGGCGCCGGAGACCAGCCCGGTGCCGCCGGGGTAGTTGTGATAGAATAGCCCGCCCACCAGCTCGCCGGCGGCGAACAGGCCGGGGATCGTGTGGCCATCGGTGCTCTCGACTTCGCCCTCGGTGGAGATTTTTAGCCCGCCGAAGGTGAAGGTGAGGCCGCAGGTCACGGCATAGGCCTCGAACGGGCCGGTATCGATCGTGTTGGCCCAGTTGCTCTTCGGGACTGCGAGCCCTCGGGTGCTGCGGCCGTCCTTGACCGCGGGGTTGAACGGCACCTCGGTCATGACGGCGGCATTCCATTCTTTGATGGTCTTGAGGAACTGCTGCTCGTCGACGCCTTCCAGCTTCTTGGCCAGATCCTCGATCGTGTCGGCCCGCACCTTGGTCATGCGCTTGATGCGGTATTCGTCGCGCAGCTTGTCGAGCACCTTCGAATCGAAGATCTGCCAGGCAAACTGCTGCGGCTGCGACAGGATCACCGCGCCGTACTTGGCGTAGGTGTAGTTGCGGAAATCCGCGCCCTCGTCGACGAAGCGCAGCCCGTTGGCGTTCACCATGATGCCGAGCGGGTAGGAGTGCTTCTGGAAATTGTCGCCGACCTCGAGGTCGCCGAACTCCGGCGCGTTCAGGTCCCAGCCGACGGCATGGCCGCCCGACCAGTTGCCGTGCGCCTTGGCGCCGATCGCCAGCGCCATGTTGATGCCGGCGCCGGTGTTGAAGCGCGTGCCGCGCACCTTGGCGAGATCCCAGGTCGGCCCGAGGTAGCGCGTGCGCATCTCGGCGTTGCTCTCGAAGCCGCCGCAGGCCAGCACCACGGCCTTGGCGCCGATCCTGACCTTGCGGCCCTTGTGGCGGGCGATGACGCCGCGCACGACGCCGTCCTCCTCGATCAGCGACACCGCCGCCGTCTCGTAGTGGATCGGGATGCCGGCCTTCACCGCCGCCTTGTGCTCGAGGTCGACCAGACCCGGCCCGCCGCCCCAGGCTTCGACCGCGAGGCCGCCCCAGAACTTGTACTTGCCGTTCACCTTGAAGGCCTGACGGCCGTAGCTCGGCTGGAAGCGCACGCCCTTCGAGCGCATCCACTTCATGGTTTCGAAGCTCCGGCCGATCAGGATGTCGGTGAGCTCGGGGTCGCAGCGGTAGTTGGTGACGCGGCCCATGTCGTCGAGGAACTCGTCGGCCGAGTAGCTGCCGAAATCGACGTCGCGCTTCTCGTCCTCGGTGAGGTCGTAGAGCTGCACCAGGTCGTCGACGCCGTGGAACACCACACGCATGGCGCCGGCGGTATAGGTCGAGTTGCCGCCGCGCTCTTCCTCGGGCGCCGCTTCCAGCATCGCGACCGTGGCGCCTTTTTCACGGGCGGCCAGGGCCGCACAGGCCGCGGCATTGCCCGCGCCCACCACCAGAACATCGACCTGAAAATCGTCCACGCGTTGCTCCTCGATTTCGGCACCGGAATTGCAGTAGAATAAACACAATGGGTGATCGTTTCGACCGTCTAGGGGTCCGGCATGCCAATGTCGAGGCCCTGCTGCGCAGGCCAGGCATCGGGCACAACAACGGCCCGATCTTCGACATGTCCTGGGAGGCCTGGGTGTGGCGTCGTGCCAGCGCCAAGGCCTGGAAGGCGCCCAAGCCCGAAGTGGCGATGCTGCGCCTGAAGCGGGCCGAGCGACTGGGCATCACTTATAAGGAACTGACCTCGGCGCTGATGGATTCCGGCGCCCATCTCGGCGCCGCCGTGCTGCCGCTGTCGCTGGCCGCCCGCGTCCGCCGCGGACCGAACCGCGAAATCGTGGTCGAACCGCGCAACTCGATTGCCGACCTCGTCGCGAAATTCCGCGGCCGCCTCTTCATCCTGGGCGACCTCGATGCCGTGCCGGCGATGAGCGAGGTGGAGCGCGCCGAGTTCCTGTTGCTGCTGAACCGCGCTTTCGACGGCAAGGTCGAGGCGGTCGGCTGGGGCCATGACGGCCCCGCCATCCGCGCCATGCTGAAAGCCAACGCGCTGCCACATCAGGAGGCGTTCCTGGTGGGCTCCGGCATCGGCCACCAAGTGCTGGGCGAGGCCGCCGGCCTGCCGCTCACCAAGGACATCGATACGTGGCTCGCCTGACAGGCGCACTGTGTATCAGCCGAGAACTCCAGGCTATCACAGCCAAGATCCGGTGAAGCGCTGGGCGTTGCCCGATCGCGTGTTCTTCGCGTGCGGCGCTTGCCACATCCTGGCGCATGCCTTCCTCGAACGACACGGCGCGCCTGAACTCGCGATCATCTGGATCAAGCCGGCCGCGGGCTACATCGGCAATCACATCGTCGTCGGCACCACCGATTGGGTATTCGACTTTCACGGCTATTCGCGTCGCAGTGCCTTTCTCGATCACGCCTGGAAGCGAGGTCGTCGGCTCTGGCCAGGATGGGACGCGACCCTAGTGCCACTGCCGCTCGACGTGCTGATTTCCGGGATGCGGTCGCGCCAGTTCAACAGCCGCCTGAAGCTGCGCGAACCGGAACAGTTCCTGTACGACGCATTGCCTCGCGCCCGGCGCTACCTCGATCGCTTTCCTGCGCCGGACGGCATTGTGATGTAAGGAAGGGCATGACTTCCGCCATCGAACCGCCTCTAAAAGGCGTCCGCGTCGTCGAACTCACCCACACCATCCTGGGACCGTCCTGCGGCATGATCCTGGCCGACCTCGGCGCCGAGGTGATCAAGGTCGAGCCGGTGGACGGCGACCGCACGCGCAAGCTGCGCGGCTTCGGTGCCGGCTTCTTCGGTTACTTCAACCGCAACAAGAAGAGCCTGGCGCTCGACGTCGACAAACCCGAGGGCAGGGCGGCCCTGGTCAAGCTGCTGCAGTCGGCCGACGTGCTGATCGAGAACTTTGCCCCCGACTCGATGGCCAAGCGCGGGCTGGGACCGAAGGACGTCGAGAAGATCAACCCGCGCCTCGTCTATTGCGCCCTGAAAGGCTTCCTGCCCGGGCCCTACGAAAAACGGCCGGCGCTCGACGAGGTCGTGCAGATGATGGGTGGGCTTGCCTACATGACCGGGCCATCGGGCCGGCCGCTGCGCGCCGGCACGTCGGTGGTCGACATCGTGGGTGGCATGTTCGGCGCCTTCGGCACGGTGCTGGCGCTGAAACAGCGCGACCGGACGGGCAAAGGCGGCCTGGTCGAGAGCGCGCTGTTCGAATCGGTGGTCTTCCTGATGGGCCAGCATCTCGCCATCACGGCGATGAACGGTGCTGCCCCGCCGCCGATGCCCGAGCGCGTGAGTTCATGGGCGGTCTACGAGATCTTCAATACCGCCGACGACCTGCAGGTCTTCATCGGCATCACCAGCGACGGCCAGTGGAAGCGCTTCTGCGACTTCTTCAAGCAGCCGGAGCTCGCGAGCGATCCCAGGCTCGCCACAAACAACCTGCGCATCGAGGCCCGGCCATGGCTGGTGCCCAAGGTGGCGGCGGCTTTTAAGCGCTACACCAAGGCCGATCTCGAACGTCTGTGCCTGGAGGCCGACATTTCATTCGCGCCGGTGGCGCGGCCGCAGGACCTGTTCGACAACCCGCATCTGCTGGCCAACGGCTCTCTCGCGGCAACCACGCTGCCCGGCGGCGTAAAGACGCGGCTGCCGCTGCTGCCCTTCCAGATGTTCGGCTGGCGGCCGCCGCTCATCAGCGATCCGCCGGAGATCGGCCAACACAACGACGAGGTGCTGGCGGAGATCGGTTATGACAAAGCCGGCATCGCCGCGCTCAAGAAGGCAGGACTGCTGGGGCCGAAATAGATCGCAGATGCGGCGCGATGTGCGGCCACGCCTTGTGGCCAAGCGACTGCCAGTGATCGACGACCGGCCGGGGCAGCGCGCCGATGGTCGCGGCCCATGACGGCCGCGCCTTCATCCGCCTGTACCAATCGGCGAGCTGCTCGCGCCCGGCCGCATCGACGAGCGTGATGAGCCCCATCTGCTCCAGACGCGCAACGTAAGGGAGCGCAACGAGGTCGGCGTGGGTGATTTGATCGCCGACCAGGAACGCCTGGCCCGCCAGCGCCGCGTCGATCGCGTCGAGCATCTCCTCCTGGGTGCGCACGGCGTCGGCGAACTCCGGTGCCTCGACTCCTTGTCGCGCCGCGGCGGCGCGCAGCGTGCGGTCGCGCCGGTTGGGCATGGCCTGCAGCATCGCCTCGAGCCGGTCGGGCGGCAGCGCCTGCAGGGCGGCCCGGCCGAGCACGGCATAGTGCATCATGGCGTTGGCGGGATGGTGCACATCGTCGAGGCGACGCACCCAGGCGCGCATGCGCTGGCGCATGACTGGGTCGCTCGGGCGCAGCGCCGGCTCAGGAAAGACGTCGTCGAGATATTCCAGGATGGCGGCACTCTCGATCAGCACGGCACCGTCGTGGACCAGGGTCGGCACGACACCGCGCGGATTGAGCGCGCGGTAGGCCGGCGAATGCTGCTCGCCGGCCTGCAGATCGACCGCGACGCTGTCGTGGGCGAGGCCCTTTTCGACCAGGGTCAGCCGGACCTTCTGGGAGGAGGCGGAGAAGATGCTGTGGTGCAGTTGCAACGTCACCATATGTCGCTCTCATTCGATGTGGCTGGAGAGACTGCGGTGTCGGCGACCGCTCGACAACTACCGGCCAGGTAATGTAGCCGGCGATAGGCACGCTGGCGGCGATACGATTCGCACCGTGCACGGCGTCGGCTATATGTTCGTGCCGCCCAAGGATCGAGGGGGCGGCGGTTCGAGCCAATTCCTGGAGGTCACGATGAAGATACGGCGGGTGGTCACCGCACATGACGGCAATGGCAAGGCCGTCGTTGCCATCGACGAGATTTCGCGCGACGTCGTCTCGTTTCGGCCGGGAGCGACCATCACGAACGTCTGGTCGACGGCGGGGTTCCCGGTCGACAACGCTGGCGCAGCAGACCGGGCCAAGGAGATCACCGGCACAACGCGCGACGGCGGCACCGTCTTCCGGGTCATCGAGTACGCCCCCGGCGTCGCCCCGCGCAATCACCGCACGAATTCCATCGACTACGCGGTGGTCCTGTCCGGCGAGATCGACATGGAGATGGACGGCACGGTCGTCACGCTGCGGGCGGGCGACGTGCTCGTCCAGCGCGGCACGATTCACGACTGGATCAACCGCTCGGACAAGCCGTGTGTGATCGCTTTTGTCCTGATCGACGCCCGCCCGGTCGAACACGGCGGCAAGGTTCTGGCCGCCCGCGGCTAGACGGCACGCGCCAGATGAAGCCGCATGACGTTGCAGGTCAGCTCCGCGTGCTCGGTGTCGAGCCCGGGGGCGTGTTGCTGGTCCACACCTCGTTCCGCGCGGTCCGGCCGATCGAGGGCGGCCCGCAGGGCCTGATCGAGGCGTTGCGACTGGCGCTCGGCCCGCCAGGAACGCTCGTGATGCCGTCGTGGACCGGCGACGACGAGACGCCCTTCGATCCAGCAACGACTTCGGCCGCGGAAGATCTCGGCGCGACCGCCGATCTGTTCTGGCGTCAGCCGGGCGTCGTGCGTTCCGACCATCTCCAGGCCTTCGCCGCGATCGGGCCGCGCGCCGAGGCGATCGTGAAGACGTCGCTGCCGCTGCCGCCGCACACGCCCGGCAGCCCGGCGGGACGGGTGCACGATCTCGACGGGCAGGTCCTGCTGCTGGGCGTGGGGCATGATGCCGACACCTCGCTGCATGTCGCGGAGCTTCTGGCGAAGGTGCCCTATGGCATTCCGAGACATTGCACGGTGATGCAGGATGGCCGCGCCGTACGGATCGACTATCTGGAGAACGACCATTGCTGCCAACGCTTCGCGCTCGCCGACGGCTGGCTGCGGGCGAGGGGACTGCAGGCCGAGGGGCCGGTGGGCCACGGCATGGCGCGGCTGTTCCGGGCGCGCGACGTCGTCCGATTGGCGGTCGATGAGTTGCACCGGGACCCGCTCCTGTTCCTGCACGGCGCCGGCGAAGGCTGCGCCGAATGCGATGAGGCGCGGGCAAGTCTTCGACGCTAGCTCTTCAATATCCGTGAAGTATCGCTGAGAACATTGCTAGAACTTGTGTCAATAAGATAAATTAAATCAGTGGGTTATTTCCCCTCTTGTCGAATGGAACAAAATAGGTACATTGGTGTTCTACCCGCTGCGGACTTATCCGCATTGCTGCTCCTGACAGGGGCATGGGACAACGAGGAGACAGCCAATGTCGGCAGTGCTGAAAGTGGTCGAAAAAGAAGGCATGGAAAACAAGAACAAGGCGCTGGACGCCGCGCTCGCCCAGATCGAGCGCGCCTTCGGCAAGGGCTCGATCATGAAGCTCGGCCAGCGCGAAGCCGTGGAGATCGAATCGATCTCGACCGGCTCGCTCGGCCTCGATATCGCGCTCGGCATCGGCGGCCTGCCCAAGGGCCGCATCGTCGAGATCTACGGGCCGGAAAGCTCGGGCAAGACCACGCTGGCGCTGCATGTCCTCGCCGAAGCCCAGAAGAAGGGCGGCTCCTGCGCCTTCATCGACGCCGAGCACGCGCTCGATCCCGGCTATGCCAAGAAGCTGGGTGTCGACATCGGCAACCTGTTGATCTCCCAGCCCGACGCCGGCGAGCAGGCACTCGAGATCGCCGACACGCTGGTGCGGTCGGGCGCCATCGACGTTCTGGTCATCGACTCGGTGGCGGCCCTCGTGCCGCGCGCCGAACTCGAGGGCGAGATGGGCGATTCGCTGCCCGGCCTCCATGCCCGCCTGATGAGCCAGGCGCTGCGCAAGCTCACCGGCTCGATCTCCAAGTCCAACACGCTGGTGATCTTCATCAACCAGATCCGCATGAAGATCGGCGTCATGTTCGGCAGCCCCGAGACCACGACCGGCGGCAATGCGCTGAAATTCTACGCCTCGGTCCGCCTCGACATCCGCCGCATCGGCGCGCTCAAGGACAAGGACGAGGTCGTCGGCAACCAGACCCGCGTCAAGGTCGTGAAGAACAAGGTGGCGCCGCCGTTCAAGGTCGTCGAGTTCGACATCCTGTACGGTGAGGGCATTTCCAAGGTCGGCGAGCTGGTCGATCTCGGCGACAAGGCCGGCATCGTCGAGAAGTCGGGCTCGTGGTTCTCCTACGACGGCACGCGCATCGGCCAGGGCCGCGAGAACGCCAAGCAATATCTGCGCGACCATCCCGAGGTCGCCGATGCGATCGAGCAGAAGATCCGCGCCAACGCCGGCATCCTTGCCAATGCCCTGATGGACGGGGGCAAGGACGACGAGGAAGACGACGACAAATAGTCGCCGCCTTCGCGGGTCTTACAGTCGAAATTAAAGAGTCTTAGCGGCCGTATCCCTGTCTACGGTCCCGGGCGGTGCTGTTCCCCCACGCGCAGCACCGCCCATTTTATTTACGTGCCTTCACAGGCGCGGGGCGGTTTTTTGCGCGCCGAAGGCGCTTAAAAACCGCTGTATCCATTCCGGCCCCGTTCGCCGGGTATCATTCTTCGATCGTGTCCTCGCCCAGCTCATCAGGCCAGCCAGCGGAAACCAGTCCTCGTTCTCGTCCTGCAGGCCGCGCGCGGCCATGGAGACCTTGGGCACCGCGACTGGCGTCACGCCCTCCTGCGCGGGACCGGAGCAGAGCTCGGCCGGCGAGCTCACGAGATACTCGCGACACACCAGCGGCCGGTCGGGATGGATCGAGCAACTCTCCTCCTCGAGGAACGGGCAAGGCAGGCGGAGCGCGAAGTAGGCCAGAGACAGCTCACGGTCGCTCCGCCCGCCACGCTCCGCGAGGCCGGCACCGGCGATGATGGCCTCGGCCGCGGCAAAGCGGGTATGCAGCTTCTCGCGCCGATCCGTGGGCATGGTTTCGACCAGCACCAGCAACCGCTCGCCTTCGGTGCGAGACACCGGCACGAGCTGGCGGCAGCAGGCGCCGCAGCCCTTGCGGCACGAAATCGACCCTCCGCTCTTCATGAGGCCGGCCTCCGCCGCGGCGACGACCGCGTTCACCAGACCCTGCAAGGCCGGCACGACGTCGGCCGCGGCCACCGGACCCGAGGGCACGGTGATCGGATGGACGATCCTGAGATCGCCCACGGTGAGCCTCAGAGTGGCGGTAGAATGGGCCTCGGCGGCCATTTCCGGAGGGTTCCCTGTTCTGGACTTGGCGGGCAGGCGCACGCTACAAGGCCGGCATGCAAAGCGTCAGCGATATCCGCCGCACCTTCCTAGAATATTTCGGCAAAAACGGCCACGCGATCGTGGAGTCGAGCCCGTTGGTGCCGCGCAACGACCCGACCCTGATGTTCACCAACGCCGGCATGGTGCAGTTCAAGAACGTCTTCACCGGGCTTGAGACGCGCAACTATGCGCGCGCCGCGACGTCGCAGAAGTGCGTGCGCGCCGGCGGCAAGCACAACGACCTCGAGAACGTGGGCTACACCGCCCGTCACCACACCTTCTTCGAGATGCTGGGCAACTTCTCGTTCGGCGACTATTTCAAGGAACAGGCGATCGAGCTCGCCTGGAACCTGCTGACCAGGGATTTCGGCCTGGCCAAGGACAGGCTGCTGGTCACGGTCTATCACACCGACGACGAGGCGGCGGGCTTCTGGAAGAAGATCGCGGGCTTGCCCGAGAGCAGGATCATCCGCATCGCGACCTCGGACAATTTCTGGGCGATGGGCGAGACCGGCCCGTGCGGGCCCTGCACCGAGATCTTCTTCGACCACGGCCCCGGCATCCCCGGCGGCCCGCCGGGCAGCCCCGACCAGGACGGCGACCGCTTCATCGAAATCTGGAACCTGGTCTTCATGCAGTACGAGCAGCAGACCAAGGAGCTGCGCGTCCCGCTGCCCAAGCCGTCGATCGACACCGGCATGGGGCTGGAGCGGCTGGCCGCGGTCCTCCAGGGCAAGCACAACAACTACGACATCGACCTGTTCCGGGCGCTGATCGAGGCGGTGGCGCACGAGACCGGCGTCGATCCCGACGGTCCGCAGTCGGCCTCGCACAAGGTCATCGCCGACCATCTGCGCGCCACCTCGTTCCTGATCGCCGACGGCGTGCTGCCGTCCAACGAGGGCCGCGGCTACGTGCTGCGCCGCATCATGCGCCGCGCCATGCGCCATGCCCACATCCTGGGGGCCCAGGAGCCGATGGTCTACCGGCTGGTGCCGGTGCTGGTGCACGAGATGGGCGATGCCTACCCCGAGCTGGTGCGTGCCCAGCCGCTGATCACCGAGACGCTGAAGCTCGAGGAGACGCGCTTCAAGAAGACGCTGGGCACCGGGCTGAAGCTGCTCGAGGACGAGACCCGGGGGCTGGGCGCCGGCGGCACGCTCAAGGGCGACGTCGCCTTCAAGCTCTACGACACCTTCGGCTTTCCTCTGGACCTCACGCAGGACGTGCTGCGCGCGCGCGACATCAAGGTCGACAACGCGGGCTTCGAGAAGGCGATGGACGAGCAGCGCGCCAAGGCACGTGCCGCCTGGGCGGGCTCGGGCGATACGGCCGATCTGGCGATCTGGTTCGACATCCGCCAGAAGGCCGGCGCCACCGAATTTCTGGGCTACGACGCCGACCGCGCCGAGGGCCAGATCAAGGCGATCGTGCTCGACGGCAAGGAGGTCTCGCGGCTGTTGGCGGGCCAGACCGGCTGGATCGTGGCCAATCAGACGCCGTTCTACGCCGAGTCGGGTGGCCAGATGGGCGACACCGGCCGCTTTGTCGGCGCCAATGGCGAGGCCGCGATTACCGACGTCCAGAAGATGGTGGGCGACCTCCATGCCCATCACGCCACGATCGAGAAGGGCGAGCTCAAGATCGGCGACGACCTGGTCATGACCATCGACCCGATCCGCCGCGCCCAGCTGCGCGCCCATCATTCGGCGACCCATCTCCTGCACGAGGCGCTGCGCCGCCACCTCGGCGGCCATGTCACGCAAAAGGGCTCGCTGGTCGCGCCCGACCGGCTGCGCTTCGACATCAGCCACACCAAGCCGGTATCGGCCGAGGAGCTGCGCAGGATCGAGGACGAGGTCAACGAGCGCATCCGCCACAACTCGGCGGTCGAGACCCGGCTCATGACTCCCGAAGAGGCGATCGCGGCCGGCGCCATGGCGCTGTTCGGCGAGAAGTACGGCGAGGAAGTGCGCGTGCTCTCCATGGGTGGAGATGCGAGCGCCGAGGGCGGCGAGCGATACTCGGTCGAGCTCTGCGGCGGCACCCATGCCCGGCGCACCGGCGACATCGGCCTGTTCAAGATCGTGAGCGAGGGCGCGGTGTCCTCTGGCGTGCGGCGCATCGAGGCGCTGGCCGGCGCGGCGGCCGAATCGTACGTCCGCCACCAGGCCGACCTGCTGGCCGAGGCGGCGGCGACGCTGAAGACGCGGCCCGAGGATCTGCCGGCGCGCCTCGCCGCGCTGGTCGAGGGCCAGCGCAAGATCGAGCGCGAGCTCAGCGACGCCCGCAAGGCGCTGGCGCTGGCGGGATCTGAGGCAAACGCAGGCAATGCCGCGGCCGACGAGATGCGCGACGTCGGCGGTGTGAAGATGATCGGCCGCGTGCTGAACGGCGTGCCAGGCAAGGATCTGAAGGGCATGGCTGACGAGTTCAAGAAGAAGCTGGGGTCCGGCGTTGTCGCGCTGATCGGCATCGAGGACGGCAAGGCCTCGGCCGTGGTCGGCGTCACCGACGAGCTCTCGAAGAGTCTCAGCGCCGTCGAGCTCGTGAAGGCTGGTGTCGCGGCACTGGGCGGCAAGGGCGGTGGCGGTCGCGCCGACATGGCGCAAGGTGGCGGGCCGGATGCTTCCAAGGCGTCTGACGCGCTCCGCGCCATCGAGGCGGCGGTCGACGCGGCAGGTACAAAGTGAGGACGCTCCTGTTCCTGTTTGCCGCAACGCTGCTGCTGGGCGGCTGCGGCCAGAAGGCCATGCCGAAGGACGATGCCCAGGCGGCGCAGTACGCCAAGGACGAGCAGGCCTGCCGGGCGCAGGTGCGCCAGACCGCGCAGAGCGAGCGCAACATCGAGGACCAGCGCCGCGCCACCTTCGAGGGCGAGCGCGAGCGCTTCGGCCAGCAGGGCCTCTACACGACCATGGCCAACCAGGGTTACACCAACAACTTCGACCGCCTGCTGGCCAACTGCATGGAGAACCGCGGCTGGTCGCCCAAGAGCAAGTCGATCTTTCCCAAGCTCAGCTGGTGACCTGAGGTCGCCTGCTTGGTGATCTATCTCCTCCTGGCGGCCGTCGGGCTGCTGCTCGGCATCACCGCGATCCTGTTCGGCTTCGGCGGCGGCTTCGCCGTCGTGCCGCTGGTCTATCATGTCTTTCCGGCCTACGGCCTGGTGAACGCCGCCGATGCGCGCTACGCGATGCAGATCGGCGTCGCGACCTCGACCGCGGTGATGATCGTAGGCACGATGTACGCGACCCTGAAGCACCATCTCCAGGGCCACATCGACTGGCCCTCCGTGTTTCCGATGGCCGCTTACATCGCGGTCGGTTCGGCCCTCGGCGCCTATGCCGCCGCGCTGATGCCGGGCGTCGTGCTGCGCGTCGTCTTCATCGTCTACATCGTGGGCGTGATCGCCGATTGCGTGTTCCGCAAGGGCTTCATCGATGATGCCGGTGGCCACGAATTCCATCGCATGGGTGGCCTCGCCGAGGCCGGCGTCGGTGTCGTGATCGGCGCCATCGCGAGCCTGCTGGGCGTCGGTGGCAGCGTCATGACCGTGCCGCTGATGCGCCGCCACGGCGCCCGCATGGAGGGCGCCACCGCGCTTGCCAATCCGCTCTCCTTTCCGGTGGCGATCGTGGGCACGCTCACCTATGTGCTGGCGGCCCGCCATCATCACATCGACCTCGGCCCCGACTATCTCGGCTTCGTCCACCTCCCGGCCTTCGCCATTCTCTCGGTCTTCTCGGTGGCGGGCGTCGAACTCGCCCAGCGCGCCTTCCCCAAGATGCCGGACAAGGTCCACGCCTACACCTATGTCGGCCTCTTGATCCTGGTCGTCGTCACGATGCTGCTGTGAGCGCCATGAGCGCCTGTGCCGCGCGTCCCGAAGGGTGGACTACGCCGCGGCCTTGATCTCGGCGAGGCGGATTTCGGCCAGGGCCTTGAACTCGCCGTCCGGATATTTGTCCAGATAGGCGCTGAGCGAGGCCGGGCTGTCGCTTTCGCGCACCGAATCCCAGAACGCCAGCTCGACTTCGCGGTCCTGCGGATCGCGCATGCCGCCGTGGGTCGAGGCGAACTCGTCGAGGCGGGTCTGCGCCAGGGCGGCGAAGTTGCCCTCGGGATATTGTTCTAGATAGGCCTCGTAGTCGGCGGGTCGGACGCTCTCCTTGATCGACTCCCAGAACACGATCTCGACCGACTGCTGCTCGGCCGGCGGCTGCTCGACGGCGAGCTGCCCGTTCGTCGCCGGATGGGGGATGAGTTCGATCGGCGCCGGCGCCTGCTTCTCCGCACCGCCGTGGGCGGCGTCGGGCAGCAGGCGGAAGACACGGATCGGCTGGGCGATATTCTTGACCGTCTGCTCGCCCAGGTCCTCGAAGATGTAGGGCACCTTGTGCCGGATGTGATCGCGCACGCCGCGCGAGATGCAGATGCCGCCCGGTTCGGCCAGCCCCTCCAGGCGCGCCGCGATATTGACGCCGTCGCCGAAGATGTCGCCGCCCTTCACCATGACGTCGCCGACATTGATGCCGATGCGGAAATGCATGCGCTTGTCCTGGGGCAGGTCGTTGTTGGCCACGCCGAGGTCGCGCTGGATCTCGATGGCGCAGTCGACGGCGGCGAAGACGCTGGCGAACTCGGCCAGGATGCTGTCGCCGGCCGTGCCGCAGATCCGCCCGGCATGGCGGGCGATCAGCGCGTCGGTGATGGCGCGGTGCGCCGACAAGATTGCCAGCGTGCCTTCCTCGTCGGCGCCCATCAAGCGGCTGTAACCCTCGATATCGGCGGCGAGGATGGCGATCAGCTTGCGTTCAAGTGGCGGCGCTTCCATATCGGCCACGCTCACTGGCGAAGGGCAGAACGCGTCGGACGGCAGGACATCTCGTTCTCCCTCATTCACTCGGGAAGGAGTTCGCTCATGAAGGGCCCAACCGCCCAGCCGCGACGGCGGAACACCGGCATGACGGGAACGCGGCTGCCGGCCGCCGGTTCCCGGGTCCTTGCCGGGCCGCCGCGCCTGACGGAAAGTCCTGTCATGAAAGTCATCGCCCTCCGTCTTCTGCTCGCTCTGTCGTGTCTCGTGCAATCCGCCCTCACGCAATCTGCATGGGCGCGCGACGAGCTGGTGACGACGGCCCGCACCGCGGGCGGCGAGACCATTCCCTACATTCTGACCATCAAGGATGGCGTGCCGGCTTACGCCGTCATCCTGATGCCGGGAGGCAAGGGGATCCTCAATCCCCGGATCGCGAACGGCAAACTCACCTTCGCCTTCGCCGGCAACTTCCTGATCCGCTCGCGCGAACTGTTCGCCGACGGCCGTTTCGTCGCCGCCTCGACCGACGCGACCTCGAGCCCGGATCGCATCCTGGCGATCGTCCAGGATCTCGAACGCCGCTACGGCAGGCTCGCGGTCTATGTGATCGGCACCAGCCGCAGCACCGAGGCCACGATGGCGTTGGCCGCTCCGCTCGACGGCCACGTGGCGGGCTTCGTCCACACCTCGTCGATGAACGCCATCGCGGGCTTCGACCCGCGCAAGTACAAGAGCCGCAACCTCATCGTCTATCACCGGCTGGATGCCTGCCGGGTGACGACGCCCTCGGCCAGCGCGTCGTCACGCGCGAGCTACGGCACCGAGACGATCGAGATGGAGGGTGGCAAGTCGACCGGCGACGACTGCGAGGCCTATGCCTATCACGGCTACAACGGCATCGAGGCGGCAACCGTCGAGCGGATCAAGGCGTGGATCGCAGCGGGCAGGTAAAGAAAAGGCGGCCTCTCGGCCGCCTTTTCCATCAGATTGCGATCACTCAGCTCGGCCACTCAGCTTGGGGAGATCGGCCGGCCGGGCCAGCGATAGCCGGGCGCGGGCAGCGGAATCTTGTTGGCGATGTGGGCTTCCTCGAGCGTCGCGATACCAGGCTCGTAGTTGCCCGCCTCGCACTGGGCGATGGCCGCGGCTTCAGGCGTATCGGTCCGCAAGGTGCGGAACTGGCGCCACTTGTCGCTCAGCGCCTTGCAGTAGGAGGCCGGGTCGCGGAAGATCGCGGGGATCGCGGCAACTTGCCCGTCCATCACGATCTCGACACGACGGTTCTGCGGCTCGCGTACGCCGTCGCCGGTCTGCACCAGCAGGGCCTGCTCGCCGCGGCCGACCACCTGGATGGCCGTGGCCGGTACGCCCTCGGTGACCAGCGCGTTCTTGACAGCGTTCGCGCGACGCAGCGACAGCGCCATGTTGTAGGCATCCGGACCCGACGTATCGGTGTGGCCGGTGGCGGTGACGCGGGCACTGCCGCGGGTCTTGTAGGCCTGGGCGGCCTGCTGGATCGTGTTCATCGCCTGGGCGCTGAGGTTCGAGCGATCCCAGTCGAAGAAGACCATGAACGACGTCGGCTGGGCCGGCGGCGGCGGTGGCGGTGGAGGCGGCGGTGCGGGCTCCGCGCACGCGCCTAGAACAAACGCGACGATACCGGCAGCCAACAGCTTCTTGAGCATGAGTCGTTCCTCTCAAGTTGAAAGCGACCTTCGAAAGACGCGGCCACTTGGGGGGTGTAACGACGGATCTCTGCCTCGGTTCCCGGGCCATGCAGATTTTGCAGAGGTTGTGATCCCGATCCGGACGCGGCCGGTGGTGCCTAAAGGTTGTAAAATAACTCAGATGCTCGCGCGTTTAATCGCAAGTGAAGGTAATCTGCCGCGGCGTGAAGGTAGGCAACGCCGTGGGCACGCCGGCGGGCAACGGCCGGGGCCACGAGCCGTCGGCAAGATGCTTTTCGACCGTGGGCAGGAGCTGGTTGAAGACGACCCAGGCCCGCACGCGGGTGCCGGCATAGTTGGTGTGGACGGCATCGGTGAAAAGGTCGGGGTCGAACGGCGACATGCCGGCGATGTCGACGAAGGTCATGTCGTGCGTCGCGGCGTACTTGGCGAATAGGCGGTTCTGGAATTTCGCCAGCCGCTCGAGGTCGCGGTACCGGTAGGGGTAGTTGGCGACGTTGAGCTGCTCGAGGATGTATTTGTGCCGGACCGGGTCGAGCACCAGGCCGTCCTTCACCATCCACATGAACGAACTGAGTGCGAAGTCGCTGCCCACCGTGGCGAGGTCGGTGCGGATCCGGTCGAGGTCGCGCTGGATGATGTTCAGGCTGACGGGCAGGTGCGGGTAGGCGAGATCGGGATCGGCTTCGTCGAGACCGGCCGGCCAGACGACCTTGTAGTCGGGCTTCGGCCATTCATGACCGTCGAGGGTCGAGGCGGCGGCCCCGACGGCTGCCTGGACGCGGGCGAGCAGGGCGGAATATCGTGCGGCGGCCTGCAGCCACGACGGTGAAGCAGCCGCCTGGACCGGGCGGGCGGTCGATGCCTTCGGCATGTCCGCCGCGATGGAGGCCGGCCGGAACTGGTTGCCGCCTTCGTAATAGACGACCAGATCGGGCTTGAGCGGCAGGACTTCGGTGCGCACGACGGCGGCGATGTCGGTCGAGGTGATGCTTTCGCGAGCGGCGTTCAGGACCTCGAAATGGACCGCCAGGCCCTTCGCCTTCGCCCACTGGTTGAGCCAGTAGCCGACGAGTTCCGGCCACGAGGAGGGCAGGTGATGGGAATCGACGGTCGTCGAGGAGCCGACGAACACGATGCGCACTGTCTTGTCACCGCGCGGGTTCTCGATCGGCGCGCCACGCCAGCCCATCTGGTTGGTCACCAGGCCGCTGGGGATCGTGACGTCGGGCAGGAACCGATAGGGCGGCGAGGCGGCTCCGTCGGGCGGGTCGTAGAGGAACAGCCGGCCGGGCGCATGGTGAAGGCGGGAATGCTTGCAGGGATCGCCGGCGAATGCCGAATTCCACGCCTTGAAGAGGTCGGACGGGCGAAAATCCATGCCGCCGGATCCGCTGCTCTCGAGAGTGCGATAGAGACGTGACCATTCCTCCGGAATGGCACGCCGGTTCGGCAAGGCCGGCGGCTCGCCGAAGAACCATTCCCGCTCGACGCCGGCGGCGCGGGGAATCCGGTCAAGCGCCTCCGGCGCGACGCTGGCCGAACCGGTGGGCGCGCTGAGCGGCATCGCAAACATCGCGTAGCCGTCGAGGTAGCGCACGGCTGCCTCGGCGGCGGCGGCGCTGAGGACTATCGAGAGGAAGACGACGAAGGCGTTCTTGAGGTGCGGCAGCATCGGTCGCTCAGCAAAGGCTTTGGCTGCGGCAGAGATCGTCCAGTATGCCGGCGATTTCCGGCACCATCCGGCGGGCGAAGGCGGCAGCCGCCCGGCCATTGGGATGGGGATCGGGCACAGTCACCCACAGGCTCGATGGATCGAGGGTCTCGACCGCGGGCAGGAGATCGATGAAGGACACGCCCCGGCTTTCGATGACATCGCGGACCTTGGCCGTGACGTCGTCGAACGGATAGGGCCTGAGCTCGCGCAACTCGGGAATATTGAAGACGACGAGCCGGGCGCCGAGATCGTGCGCGGTCTCGGCGAAACCGGCCAGGGCCTTCTGCGTCCGCACCCAGCCGTCGGCATTCGGCGCGTAGAGATCGCGGTAGTAGTGTTTCCAGTCGGGCGCTTCGCCGAACTGGCGGGACAGCGAATCGAGCCGGTAGTTGAGCACGACCCAGGCCGCGGAATGCTCGTCCAGCCAGCGCGTGACCGCCCAGCGATTGATCGGGTATTGCGGCATCGGCTCGGCGTCGTTGATGAAGTAGCTGAGCACGATGATGTCGGGCTTGAGCCTGGCGCCGACGTCCTTGAACAGCGCGAGTTCCTGCGACGTGTTGTAGTTGCCGACACCGAGGTTGAAGCCCTCGACTATGCGGCCAGCCTCGGTGAGCTGGGCGATGACCTGATGGGCGAAGGTTTCCTGCTCGGCGACGCCCCAGCCCAGCGTGGTCGAATCACCGACGAAGGCGATGCGGGCGACGCCCGTGGCGGCCTTCTCCTTGATGTCCGGCGAGCGGGCGCCGAAGGCGTTGGTGCGAACCGTGACGCCCATGAGTTCGGCCTGGGCGTTGGCGCGATGGCGATGGCCGAAGTCGGGCCGAGGGTCACGCACCTTGACCTCGCGCGCGTACTTCCACATCTCGACCTCGTACAGCATGCCGTCGTCGAGGAAGAGGCGGGTCATGCCTTCGAGGACGACCAGGCACAGAACACAGACACTCAGAACCAGCAGGCCGTTCTTCAGCACGAATTTCATGTCAGGCGCTCGGCAAGCATCGCGATCGGGCTCTCTAAAAGCTCCGCCGCCATAATAGCAGTCACGCCGACGACATGCGTACGCCGTCGGGTACACAATTTCGCGGGCGCCCACACGGCGGCGGGCGATGGTATTATCGCCCCGGCGGCGCGCGTCAAGAGAAGAGAGCTTCCGGTTTCCGTTGGGCCGATTTCTTGTCTGTGCGATACCGGACGCACGCAAAAAAAGGCGGCCTTGCGGCCGCCTTTTCCGGAAGTTGTGCGATCACTTAGTACGGTGGCGTATACGGCTGGCCGGGCCAACGGTAGCCGGGCGCCGGCAGCGGCAGCTTGTTGTCGATATGAGCCTGCTCGAGTCTCGCGATGCCCGGCTCGTAGTTGCCCGCCTCGCACTGGGCGATGGCCGCGGCTTCAGGCGTATCGACCTGCGAGGTGCGGTACTGGCGCCACTTGTCGCTCAGCGCCTTGCAGTAGGAGGCCGGGTCGCGGAAGATCGCGGGGACCGCGGCCACCTGGCCGTCCATCACGATCTCGACGCGACGGTTCTGCGGCTCGCGCACGCCGTCGGCGGTCTGGACGAGCAAGCCCTGCTCGCCACGGCCGACCACCGCGATGGCCGTTGCCGGCACGCCCTGCTGGACGAGCGCATTCTTGACGGCATTCGCACGACGCAGAGACAGCGCCATGTTGTAGGCATCCGGACCCGACGTATCGGTGTGGCCGGTGGCGGTGACGCGGGCGCTGCCGCGCGACTTGTAGGCGGCGGCGGCCTGTTGGATGGTGGTTTGCGCCTGGGCCGACAGGTTCGAGCGGTCCCAATCGAAGAAGACCATGAACGAGGTCGGCGGCGGCGGCGGAGGTGGCGGCGGAGCTGCCTGCGGCGGCGGGCTTTCGCACGCGGCTAAGAGAAACGCCGCGATACCAGCGGCAAACAGCTTCTTTAGCATGAGTAAACTCCCCTGAAGGTTGTGGGCCGCGCCCGACGGACCCGGCCACTGGGGGGTGTAACGCCGCTTTTTTGCCAAAGTTCCCGGAGCGTGCCGAATTTTGGGCCGGGGAATTTGAGCCGGCTTGACCCAGCCATCTAGATCTGGAGGAGCCCGCCCAATGAACGCCGGGCGGGCTCCGGGCCCATCGTACATCAGGGGGATGTCCGACGGATTCGGGCCCTATCGCAGGCAACGTCGCGCTGGAAGGGTGGTTGCAACCTTGCTGTCGAGCCGCCGGCCCTCAGATACTGTGGCGAAGCAATGGGTCGAGACGCAAAATGACAGACAATTCGCAAGCCCGGGTCCGCCGCTTGATGCCGGATGACGCGGGTCTGTACAGAGAGATCCGACTGGAAGCGCTTCAACTGTCTTCCGAAGCCTTCGGCAGCACCTTCGAGCACGAGGGCTCGCAATCCCTGGGCTACTTTCAGGAGGCTCTGACGATGGCGGACGTCTTCGGCGCCTTCCTCGAAACGGATCTCGTCGGCGTCGCCGGCTATCGCGCGCAGGCCGGCACGAAGCAGGCTCATAAAGGCCTGCTGTGGGGCATGTACGTTCGTCCGGTTGCGCGGGGCACCGGCGCCGGAAAACGCCTCGTCAAGGCGGTGCTCGATCATGCGCGCGGACGCGTCGAGCTCGTTCAATTGACCGTTGTCAGCGAAAATGAAGCAGCCCAGCGGCTCTATCTCAGTTGCGGATTTGTCGCCTATGGCCATGAGGTTCATTCCCTGAAGCAGGGTGGCCGCTACTACGACGAACTTCTCATGGCCGTAGCGCTCACGCCCTGAGGTGGGCGAAGAACACCTTGCTGTCGATCCGCCAGCCGTCGTCGCGCCGCACGAGCACGAAGAAATCGGTGTAGCGCGTGCCGCGCCAGTTCTGCGCTTCGAGGCGGGCCATCGCGGCACTTCCGGAATGTTCGATCGACACGACGCGCGCCTCGAGGTCCGACGCCGCGCCGCCCTTGGCGACGGCATCGCAGAATTCCTGAAGCGTCCAACCCACAGGCTTGCCGCTGTAACTGCCGCTCACGCGGGCGCCCGGGGTGAACGCCGAGCGCAGCAGGGCGATGTCGCCAGTGCGGGCGCCGTCGATGTAGCGCTGCAGGGTTTCGGCGATGGCCTGGGGGATGGCGAAGCTTGCGGTTTCTTCCTGGGACGACATGGGGCTCTCCTTTTGCAGGAAACTTCGCCCAAGGCAGCCCGGCATGTCCTTGCCATTGTGGCTCTGGAAAGCCTATCCATTGGCATGATATTGCGCCTGAAGAGCCCGATGAGGGGAGAAATGCCAAACGACGATCTCGACGCCATCGATCGCCGCATCGTCGCCGCCCTGCAGGCCGACGGGCGTCTCAGCAATGTCGATCTCGCCGAGAAGGTCGGCCTCTCGCCATCGCCCTGCCTGCGCCGAGTCAACCGGCTGGAACGCGACGGCTATATAGAGAGCTACCGCGCCGTGCTCGGCCGCAAGCGCATCGGGCTCGGTCTCTCGGTCTTCGTCGGCGTGAAGATCGAGGGCCACGCCGACGACCGCGCCACTACCTTCGAGGAGGAGGTCGTCGCGTTCCCGGAAGTGATCGCCTGCCACATGATCGCGGGCGAGGCCGACTACCTGCTGGAAGTCACCGTGGCCGACCTCGACGCCTATCAGCAGTTCCTGGTCGACAAGCTTCTGAACCTGCCGCTGGTGCGCGAGGTCAGGAGCAACATCGCGATCCAGACGCTGAAGACGGGGGCGCCGTTGCCGCTCGATCATCTCGCACAAAAGGTCGGCGAGCGGCGGCCTGTCAGGAAAGACCAACATCGCCCAAGACGTTAAGTCGATGTAGCCTGAAGCATGTCTGTGCGGGATCTGCTGGGAAGTCTGCTTTTCGCAATGACCATTGCCGGCACCAACGTGTCCGCGGGCGAGTTCGTTGAAATCGAGAGCGGGACCAAGACGGAGCCAGTTCGGCTTGTCGGCTACCTAGCGCGGCCACCGGGAGCGGGGCCGTTTTCAGCCGTTGTCCTCCTGCATGGTTGTGGCGGCTTTCACAGTTCGATGATCTCGTGGGCGGACAGGCTGTCACGCTTCGGCTATGCCGCGCTCGCCGTCGACAGCTTCGGTCCCCGCGGGATGGACGACCACTGCGGTGGCGGATTCACCGACCAGCCGGCAGATGGCTACGCGGCGCTGCGCTATCTCGTGACCAGGCCCTTTGTGCGTGCCTCCCATGTGGCTGCCATGGGATTCTCAATGGGCGGCGGGTCCGTTCTGGCCTCTGTGGAAGAGGGCTTAATGGAACAGCTCCACCCGGAGAAATTCCGCGCCGGCGTGGCGTTCTATCCAGTTTGCCAGTACGCCTCGGGGATCACGACCGCGCCGGTGCTCGTCCTGATCGGTGGGGTGGACGATTGGAACCTGTCATCTTCATGTGAGGCCATGGCCGCCGGCCGACCCGAACTGGGCGCGCCGCGCAAGCCCGGTGACCGCTCGTCGATCGAGCTGGTCGTCTACCCTGGCGTGCATCACGGCTTCGACAATCTCGACCTGTCCCTCATTCCGACGCGCGGTGTGACGTTCAAGGGACATCGAGTCGAATACAACGAAGAAGCCACGAAGAACGCCATTGTGCGGGTGCGGGACTTCCTGCAGCGAACGATTGGCGTGCAGTAGAAGTCCGCTTAGTCGGCCGCCCGCACACCCTGCGCCGCCGGGGCGATCGCCTTCATGGTGCCGCCGTAGCGGTCGGTGAAGGCGGTGGTGTCGATCTCGTCGAGCACGATCTCGCGGTTGAGCACCTGCTCCTTCCATTTGAGGAGCTGCGGATGCGCTGCCTGGAACTCGGGCATGACCTCCTGGGCGAACAGTTCGAGCGACTCGCAGATGTGCTCGTGTCGGTTCTTGCCGGCCTGGTTCAGCAGAACGACCTGGTCGATGTTCGACTCCTGGAACTTCTTGAGCTTGCGGCGGATGGTCTCCGGTGAGCCGATCAGGCCGCCGCGCAGCGATGCAGCGTGCTGCTCGGGGTTGGCCTTCTTCCACTTCTCGTACTCGTCCCACATGTTGACCGTGCCGGCGGCCGGCCGCCGCCGGTCGGACGACTGGCCGTAGAAGCGCAACGCGAACTGGAAGAAAGTGTCGCCGTCGGCCCGGGCGCGCGCCTCCTCGTCGGTCTTGGCGCACATGAAGAAGCTGACCAGCGCGATGTTGGGGTTGGTCACATAGTCCGCAAGCTTGTTCTGCCGCTTCACGAAGGCGTTGTAGTAGGCGTGCACCCAGGCGTGGGCGGCGTCGGCCGAGACGAACTGGAAACCGAGCGCGCCCATGCCCCATTCGCCGCACTTGGCCAAGGTCTGGAGCTGCGAGCAGGCGACCCAGAGCGGCGGGTGCGGCTTCTGCATCGGCTTGGGCACCACCATGCGCAGCGGAATGTTCCAGGTCTTGCCCGCGTGTTCGCTCGGACCATCCTTGAACATCGGCAGGATGGCGCGGACGGCTTCCTCGAAGATCTCGCGCTTGTTCTCCATGGTGACGCCGAACGGTTCCAGCTCGGTGATCGAGGCGCTCTCGCCCATGCCGAACTCGCAGCGGCCGTTCGAGAGGAGGTCGAGCGTGGCCACGCGCTCGGCAACGCGCGTCGGGTGGTTAGTCGTGACCTGGAAAATGCCGTGGCCGAGGCGGATGTTCCTGGTGCGCTGGCTGGCGGCGGCGAGGAATGATTCGGGCGAAGGCGAGTGCGAGTATTCCTCGAGGAAGTGATGCTCGACCTGCCAGGCGTGGTCGTAGCCCAGGCGATCGGCGAGCTCGATCTGGTTCAGCGCGTTCTGATAGAGCCGGTGCTCGTCGCCCTCTTTCCAGGGACGGGGCAGCTGCAGCTCGTAGAAGATTCCGAATTTCATGGGGCGCCCTCCAAGAAAGAGCATGCCCGCAAATCAGGCCGGTGCAAGAGGCGGCGAAAGGCCGTTTCGCTGGAAGAGACGGATCAGTGTGGCAGCATCACCGCGGCAAGCGCTTCGAGCAAAGCCGGCTCCTGGAAAGGCTTGGTGACGACCGGCCGCGTCCAGTGGCGCTCGGGCACCTTGCTCGGGTCGCCGGTGACGAAGATGAACGGAACGCCCTCGGCGGAGAGCCGGTCGGCCACGGCAAACACCAGTTCCGGCCCGAGGTTCACATCGAGGAGGGCGGCATCGAGCCGGGTGTCGCCGATCCTTGCCAGGGCGCGTTCGACCGACGGTGCCGGCCCGATGACGCTGCATCCCGCATCGTCCAGAACTCTTTCGAGATCGAGGGCGAGGAAGACATCGTCCTCGACGATCAGAACGTTGCGATTCGAAAAATCAAGAGTGACCACCGATTTGCCTGACTGGGCGACTCGAACCCGTTGCTGAACAACGTCAACGGATCATTCGGCAAATGGTTGCAGCGCCCCGGCAGACAGTGGGGCGCAGACAGCGCGGCGCTACTCCGCCGCAGCTTTCATCGCTTCCGGATGGCGCCACTGGTGCAGCAGTTCGGCTTCCTTCTTCCTGGCCTTCTCAAGATGTGTGTCCTTGATGTGACCATAGCCCTTGATGTCGTCGGGGATCGACGCGAGCTTGACTGTCAGCGCGTGGTTGGCGGGCGAGAGGCTTTGCAGCAGCTCGGCCACCAGCGCCTCGTACCGGCCGATCAGCGCACGCTCGGTTTTGCGTTCCTGGGTGTGGCCGAAGATGTCGAGCCTGGTGCCGCGCAGGCCCTTCAGCTTCGCCAGCATCCTGAAGGCCGGCAGCATCCAGGCGCCGAACTCCCGCTTGATCAGATGGCCGGTCTTGGGATCGCGCTGGGAGAACAGCGGCGGCGCCAGATGGAATTTCAGTTTGTAGTTGCCCTCGAACTGGCCGGAAAGCTGGGCGTCGAAGGCGGCATCAGCGTAGAGCCGCGCCACTTCATATTCGTCCTTGTAGGAAAGAAGCTTGGCATAATTGCGAGCGACTGCTTCAGCGAGGTCGCTGCGGCCAGGCGTGGCCTTCTGCTCGGCGGCGTGGACCTGATCGACCAGCGCCTTGTAGCGCCGGGCGAGCGCCGCGTTCTGGTAACCGGTGAGGTGCTTCACCCGCGCCGCCACGATCTCGTCGAGCGTCCTGGCGATCCGCGTGAAGGGAACGACCGTGGCCGGAGGTGCTGCGAGCTTTTCGATTGCTGCGCGATCGGCGGCGGCGCGGCGGCCCCAGCGGAAGGCTGCAGTGTTCATCGGCACGGCGGCGCCGTTCAGCTCGATGGCCTGCTCCAGCGCCTCGTGGCCGATCGGCACCAGGCCCTGCTGGTAGGCATAGCCCAGCATGAACATGTTGGTGGCGATCGAATCGCCCATCAAGGCGGTGGCGATCCGGGTGGCGTCGATGAAATCGCAGGCGTCTGCGCCTGCGCCGGCCTCGATCGAAAGCTTTAGCGTGTGCGAGGGGAAGGCGATGTCGGGATGGCGCGTGAACTCGCCGGTGATGGTCTCATGCGTGTTGACGACGGCGCGCGAGGCGCCGGGCTCGAGTCTCGCCAGCGAATCGGTGCCGGCGCTCACCACAAGATCGCAGCCGAGCAGCAGGTTGGCGCCGCCGGCGCCGAGGCGTACGGCATGCAACGCCTCGGGCGTGGCGCCGAGACGGACATGGCTGATCACGGCGCCACCCTTCTGCGCCATGCCGAGCTGGTCGAGGACGGTGGCACCTTTTCCTTCCAGGTGCGCCGCCATGCCCATGATGGCGCCGATGGTGACCACGCCGGTGCCGCCGATCCCGGTGATCAGCACGCCATAAGGCTTGTCGGCGATCGAGGGCAGGGTGGGCGCTGAGGGCAGCGCAGGTTCGCTCCTGTCCGTCGTGGCGGCGGGCTTGCCGGCCTTGCCTTTACGCAGGCTGCCGCCTTCGACAGTGACGAACGACGGGCAGAAGCCTTTTACGCAGGAGAAGTCCTTGTTGCAGGACGACTGGTCGATGGCGCGCTTGGAGCCGAACTCGGTGGCGACCGGCACGACGGAGAGGCAGTTCGACTGGGTCGAGCAGTCGCCGCAGCCCTCGCACACCGCCTGGTTGATCAGCACGCGCTTGGCGGGATCGGGATAGGTGCCGCGCTTCCTGCGGCGGCGCTTCTCGGCGGCGCAGGTCTGGTCGTAGATGAGGACGCTGACACCTTTTACCTCGCGCAGCTCGCGCTGGACCTCGTCGAGCTGGTCCCTGTGATGGAAGGTGACGCCCGGGGCCCAGTCGGTGCCGACCGGATATTTTCCCGGGTCGTCGCTCACCAGGGCGATGCGCTCGACGCCCTCGGCGTGGACCTGGCGACTGATGCGCCATGGCGTCACGTCACCGTCGTGTGGCTGGCCGCCGGTCATGGCGACGGCGTCGTTGTAGAGGATCTTGTAGGTCATGCTGGTCTTGTTCGCGATGGCGTGGCGGATCGCGAGCAGGCCGGAATGGAAATAGGTGCCGTCGCCCAGGTTCTGGAAGACATGCGGTGTGTCGGTGAAGTGGCTGGCGCCCACCCAGGTAGCACCCTCGGCGCCCATATGGGTAAAAGTCTTGGTGTTGCGCTCCATGGAGATCGCCATGGTGTGGCAGCCGATGCCGGCCAGCGCCATCGACCCGTCGGGCACCTTGGTCGAACTGTTGTGCGGACAGCCGGAGCAGAAATAGGGCACGCGGGCCATGCCGGATTCGTTCCGCACCTGGCGGCCGCTGCGGTGTTTCAGCCCTTCGAAGCGCTGCTTGGAACGCTCGCTCAGGCCGGCGAGGCCGAGGCGGGCGACGATGGCCGAGGCGATCTCGAACGGCGAGAGCTCGCCGTCGCTCTTCAGGAGATGCTGGCCGCGCTCGTCGGCCTTGCCGACCACGACGGGGCGGCGGCCAGACTCCATGTTGAACAGCGCGTCCTTCAGCTGCTGCTCGATGATGGGGCGCTTCTCCTCGATCACCAGGATCTCGCGCTTGCCGGCGGCGAAGTTGGCGGCGCCCTCGGTCTCGAGCGGCCAGACCATGCCCACCTTATAGATGGCGAGGCCCAGCCGTTCGGCCTCGGCATCGTCGATGCCGAGCTCGTCCAGCGCCTGGCGGACGTCGAGGTAGGACTTGCCGACCGTGACGATCCCGAAGCGGGCGTCGGGGCGGCCCATCATCACCTTGTCGAGCTTGTTGGCGCGCCAGTAGGCGAGCGCGGCCGGAATTTTCACCTGATAGACGCGCTTCTCCTGGCCGAGCCAATCGTCGGGCCAGCGGATATGCACGCCTTCGGGCGGCAGGTGGTGATCGGGCGGGGTGTGGATTTCGAGGCGGTGCGGATCGACATGGACCGAGGCCGAGGAATCGACCGTCTCGCTCAGCACCTTGAAGCCGACCCAGAGACCGGAGTAGCGCGACATCTCGAAGGCATGCAGGCCCCAGTCGAGATATTCCTGGACCGACGCCGCGTGGATGATCGGCATGCCGGCGGAGATGAAAGCGGGCTCGCTCTGGTGGGCGACGGTCGAAGACTTGGCCATGTGGTCGTCGCCGGCCAGCACCACGACGCCGCCGTGCTTCGACGTGCCGGCGTAGTTGGCGTGCTTAAAGGCGTCGCCGGAGCGATCGACACCGGGGCCCTTGCCGTACCACATGCCGAACACGCCATCGTAGCGCGCGCCGGGATAGAGGTGGATCTGCTGCGTGCCCCACAGCGACGTGGCCGCCAGGTCCTCGTTGGTGCCGGGCTGGAACTCGATGTGGTTCTTCTTGATGAAGCGCTTGGCCTGCCACAGCGCCTGGTCGAAGCCGCCGAGCGGCGAGCCACGATAGCCGGAGATGTAGCAGGCGGTGTTGAGGCCGGCGGCAAGGTCCCGCTGCCGCTGCATCATGGGCAGTCGGACCAAGGCCTGTGTGCCGGTGAGATACACCCGGCCGGTTTCGAGCACGTATTTATCGTCCAGGGTCACCGCGAGCGTCATGGCAACCTCCCTGACTGCTATATAGGCACGGTAGCGACAGAATGTTGCGCGTTGCAATCGGGAACGCTGGGGGCGCGTGAAAAGGACGTTTTAAGACGCCGCAGCGCGGCCGACATGCCGGCCGTTTCACTGTGTCCGGCCGGCGCGAAATGTTGTAAGCGTGCCCATCGCCCATTGGGCATTGATTTTCTGCAACTTATTTCGGCAGTCCGTTTTTCCAATGTCCGTTCTCGTCACCGGGGTCGCCGGCTTCATCGGCGCTGGCGTCGCCGGCGCCCTGCTGGCCCGGGGTGAGGCGGTGGTCGGCATCGATAATTTCAGCGACCAGTACGACCCCGTCCTGAAGTTCGCCCGCCTGAAAGGGCTGCGCGAGACCAGGGGGTTTACCTTCCTGGAAGCCGACGTGGCCGAGCGCGAGGCGATGCTGGGGCTGGCCCGGAAGCACGGCGATCTCGACCGGATCGTGCATCTGGCGGCGCACTCCGGCGTCCGCCAGTCGATGGTCGATCCTTATGTCTACGTGCAGACCAATGTGATGGGCCATCTCGTGATGCTTGAGCTGGCGCGTGCCATCACGGACCTCAAACACTTCGTCTATGCATCGGCCTCGTCGGTCTACGGCGCCAACCGCAAGCTGCCCTTCGTCCCCGCCGACCGGGTCGATCATCCGCTTTCGCTCTACGCCGCCACCAAGCGTGCCGACGAGCTAATGACCGAAACCTATGCGCATCTCTACGGCATGCGGGCCACCGGCCTGCGCTATTTCACGACCTACGGACCGTGGGGCCGGCCCGACATGTCGCCCTATGTCTTCGCCAAGGCGATTCACGAGGGCCGGACGATCGAGCTCACCCACCTCGGTTTCCTCAAGCGGGATTATAGCTACATCGACGACGTCGTGGCCGGCACGCTGGCCGTGCTCGACAAGCCGCCGGCCGGTGCCGGCCACCGGATCTATAATCTCGGCGCCGCGCACAGCGAGGACATCGTCCAGGTGATCGCGCTGTTCGAGACGGCGTTCGCCAAGAAGGCCATCGTCGAGCTCAGGCCGGGCGAGCCCGGCACCCCTCAGGAGACCGCGGCCGACATCGCCGACACCACGCGCGACTTCGGCTGGATGCCGAAGGTCGCCGTCGAGCAGGGGATTCCTCTCTTCGTCGACTGGTTCAAGAGCTACAACAAATTGACCTCATCCTGGAGACCTTTGCGCGAGAGCACATTGGTGTCGAGGCAAGATGCTGAAGAGCAGGGTTGAAGGTGTAGCGGGCTGGCCCAGCCGTCGGATTGACGGGCTGGAGGTCGCCTGTGCCGGCAATGGCGATGGCCGTCCTGTGTCATGTCGTGACGATGCGATGCCAGCGCCGCAGATTGAAGGCGATGGCGAAGAGGCAGAGGTCGACGGCGTTGCGCGCCAGGGAGTAGGCGCGCATGCGGCCCATGCGGTAGCTGCGCTTCATGGTGCCGAACAGCCGCTCGACGTTGCGCCGTACCGGGACAAGGGCATGGTTGCGGTCGATGGCGGCCTGGTCGAGCGGCCTGTATCTGCCGCCGCGTCGCATGATGCCGTCGCCCAGGCCGTTGGCCACCAGGTGCTGGCGCAGCCGCTGGGCGTCGTAGGCCCGGTCGGCGTAGACGGTCCCGCCATCGGGGGCAATCAGATCGGCCGCGACGTCGACGTCCTGCACATTGGCCGGCGTCAGCGTCTGGGCGCGCACCAGCCCCGTGCCCTGGTCGACCGCGACATGGGCCTTGTAGCCGAAGGTGAAGCGGCCCCGCTCGTTGGTCGTGCCGAAGCGGGCGTCCGGATCGACCGGGCTTTGCCGGGCCTCGTCCATGCGCGGCCGGCGCGCCGCACTCGTCACCAGCGAGGCGTCGACCAGCGTGCCCTGCTTGAGCAAAAGCCCCTGCCGCGACAACTGGTCGACCACCTCGGCGAACAGCTTCTCGGCCAAGCCACCCTCGATCAGCTTCTGCCGGAACCGCCAGATCGTGCTGTGGTCGGGCGTCTCGTCCGACAGCGACAGGCCGGCAAAGCGCATGAAGCTCAGACGGTCCGACAGCGCCGCTTCCATCGCCGGATCCGACAGCGCGTGCCAGCGCTGCAGCAGCAACACCTTGAGCATGACCAGCGGCGGATAGGCCGGCTCGCCCCGCGAGCTGCCATGCACCCCGCCCAGCAGGCGCTCCAGGCCCGTCCAATCGACCAGCCGATCGATCTCGCTCAGCGCGTCATTGCTGCCGTTGCCGCGACGGCTCACCGGCATGTCCTCGAACCCGAGCTGTCCAACCTGCCGGCGACGACGCATCAGAACCTCCTCGAATGCACCACTACACAGAATCAGAATCCGTCGATCCGTGCAAAGGTCTCCAGGATGAGGCGGCGCTACGCCGTGTCCAGCGCCGCACCCACCGCGTCTTCGACGCGCTCCAGCCAGACGAACTCCAGCGCCTTGCGCACCTCTTCGGGAATCTCCTCGTAATCGCGCTTGTTGCGCGCCGGCAGCATCACGCGGGTGATGCCGGCAGCGGCGGCGGCCACCACCTTCTCCTTGATGCCGCCCACCGGCAGCACCAGGCCGCGCAGGCTGATCTCGCCGGTCATGGCGGTGTCGCTGCGGATGGTGCGGCCGGTCAGCAGCGAGGTGAGCGCCATGAACATGGCGACGCCGGCGCTGGGGCCGTCCTTGGGCGTGGCGCCGGCCGGCACATGGACGTGGATGTCGCTTTTCTCGATCAGGCCGGCCTCGATGCCGAGCGCGGCCGCCTGTCCCTTGACCAGGGTGAGCGCCGCCTGGACGCTCTCGCGCATGACCTCGCCCAGCTGGCCGGTCAGGATCAGCTTGCCGCCCCCGGGTGTGCGGGCCGCCTCGATGAACAGGATGTCGCCGCCGACCGGCGTCCAGGCGAGCCCGGTGGCCACGCCCGGCACGCTGGTGCGCATGGCGACGTCGTTCTCGAAACGCAGCGGCCCCAGCAGCTTTTCCAGGTCGGCGACGCCGATCGTGACCTTGGTCGCCGTGCCCTCGGCGATCTCGACGGCGACATGGCGCAAGGCGCGACCGATCTCGCGTTCGAGCCCACGCACGCCCGCCTCGCGCGTATAGCCCGCGATGATGTGCCGGAGGGCAGCATCGTCGATCTCGGCCTGGCCGGGTTTCAGCCCGTTGGCCTCGAGCTGGCGGCGCACCAGGTAGCGCTTGGCGATCTCGAGCTTCTCGCCCGCGGTGTAGCCGGTGAGTGCGATGATCTCCATGCGGTCGCGCAGCGGCCCGGGAATGGTCTCCAGCATGTTGGCCGTGGTGATGAAGACGACGCGGCTGAGGTCAAACGGCACATCGAGGTAGTTGTCGCGGAAGGTGCCGTTCTGCTCGGGGTCGAGCACTTCCAGCATCGCCGACGACGGGTCGCCATGGATGCCGCTGCCCATCTTGTCGATCTCGTCGAGCATCAGCACGCAGTCGCGCGAGCCTGCCTTGCGGATCGCCTGGATGATGTTGCCGGGCAGCGCGCCGATGTAGGTCCGGCGATGGCCGCGGATCTCGGCCTCGTCGTGCACGCCGCCCAGGCTGACGCGCGCGAACTTGCGGCCCATGGCGCGGGCGATCGACTGGCCGAGCGAGGTCTTGCCGACTCCGGGCGGGCCCACGAAGCAGAGGATCGGCGCCTTGCCTTCGGGCGCCAGCTTGCGCACCGCCAGGTACTCGACGATGCGCAGCTTGATCTTCTCGAGGCCATAGTGATCGCGGTCGAGCACCTTCCTTGCCTCGGCGATGTCGATCGGCGGCGCCTCGGGCAGCGCCCACGGCAGCTCGATCAGCGTGTCGAGATAGGTGCGGATCATGCCGTATTCGGCCGCCGAATCGGGCGTGCGCTGCAGCCGCCGCAGCTCTTTTCGCGCGGCAGCTTCCACGTCCGGCGGCATCCTGGCGTCGCCGATCGCCTTGTCGAGATCGGCGAGCTCCTGCTTGTTGGTGCCGTCCTCGCCCAGCTCGCGCTGGATCGCCGCCATCTGCTCGCGCAGCAGCATCTCGCGCTGGCGCGCGTCGAGCGAGGCCTTGGTCGACTGGCCGATCTGGTTGGAGAGCCGCAGCACCTCCAGGCGCTGCGCAAGCAGCGCCGAGACCTTGTCGAGGCGCGGCACCAGCTCGACCGTCTCGAGGATGTCCTGCTTCTCCGCCGGCTTGGAATCGAGATAGGTCGCGGCGAGGTCGGCGAGCTGGCCGGCCGACTCGGTTGCTTCCACGGTCTGGCGCAGCTCGGGCGGCACCTGCGGCAGCAGGTCCATCACCTCGCGCACCTGGCCCTGCAGCACGAGGAAGCGCGCCTCGATCTCCGGGCCCACTTCCGTACCTGGGCCCGCCGGCTCGACGACGTGCAGGCCGCGCGCCAGCAGATAGGGATGGCCCTCGACGAACTCGGTGATGCGAAAGCGCTGCACGCCCTGGCAGATCACGTGATGCGTGCCGTCGGGCGCCGTGACGTAGCGCACGATGTTGGCCACCGTGCCGACCCGATAAAGGTCGTCGGGGACGATCTCGCCCTTCTCGGGATCGCGCTGCAGGACGACCAGGATCTGGCGCTGCTCGCGCACCGCCTGCTGGGCGGCCGCCACCGTCGCCGGCCGGCCGATCGCCAGCGGAAACACCATCTCCGGGAACAGTACGAGATTGCGCGTCGGCAGCACGATCAGCGCGTCCGCCGGCAGCGGCTGCATTGCCGGTTGCCCCGAGGGTGCGGGACCGGGCTTCGCCGTATTCATGTCGTCGGGCGCGGTCATGGCCTGCCCCTCGGCGTCGCAGCCTTGGTCAGGCTGACCACGAGGCAGCCGTTCACCGCCGTGCGGCGCACCGAGTCGTAGCGGCCGGCGGGCAACGCGATCCGCCGCTCGAAGCGGCCCTGCGGCAGCTCCAGGCGATGGATGGTGGCCGTGCGCCATTCGTCCGGCACGACGCGCAGGCCGGCGATGACGAGCACGCCGTCCTCGATCACCGCCTGCACCTGCAGCGGGTCGACTCCCGGCAGCGCCGCCAGGATCAGGACCTCGTTGTCGGTTTCCAGCATGTCGACCGGCGGCTCCCAGTTCGCGCCCTGCGCGGAAGCCTGAGGCCGGAACATCTGGCGGTGCATCCGGTCGGCCTGCGCCAGCATGTGCAGCGCTTCCGACCACATCCAATCGCGGGGACCGCTTCCGGCCATGGCTCAGATCTCCCTTTCCATGGGGGGAATATAGGGAGCGGAAGCTGATGTTTCATCTCTCTGCCCCCGCGAAGCGGCAGGGTAATCGCATATGAATCTTCTCTGCCCCCGCGAAGCGGGGGAAGTGCCGCGTCTTACGCGGCGAAGGGGGTCCTGGTTCGGGTCGCCACTCTTGATCAGCCAGCCGTCCGGTCCTCACTTAATTTTCCGGGAGAGAAGGCCGAGTGAAGCTCGACCAGTTAGCGGCAGGCCGCCGCTTGTAATCAAGCCGCCATGCGTAGCAATGTCCGGGAGCGTCGAAGAACCTCTCAACCTGCCTTGAGCTTCGGCTCGACCGACGCCGTCTCCGGGTCCTTCAGGGAGGCCGAGCGTAGCTCGGCCCATGAGCGGCAGGTCGCGGCTTGTAATCAAGCCGCTATGCGTAGCATGGTCCGGGAGCGTCGAAAGATCTCCCGACACTCCTCACGTAACCAACGCGTCGCACCTTCCATAGTCATCGCCTTACTCAAAGTACGATTCGCGGACCTGAGCACATGAAGTTTCGCAAACTCCTGACGATAACGAGCCGGACGTCCTCGATCACAAATAGTTTTGTGCAGGCCATCCTTCCAAGCTTCCCGCCCAGTCCAGATGAGCGGAAGGAGGCTCTCACTGTCTTGGGAATGTCGGAAGACGGCATTTCGTGCGTCTACTGCGGTGGTCCGGCTAACGACTGGGACCATCTGCGGCCGTTGGTTCGCAACAAACGACCCACTGGGTATATCAACGAAGCGAAAAATCTAGTGCCGTCATGCGGTCCTTGCAACCAGTCGAAGAGCGGCAGCGACTGGAAGTCTTGGATGTTGAGCGCCGCGCCAGGTTCTCCGATGACCAAGAAGGTTTCAGATATCACTGAACGCGTCAGCCGGCTCGAACAGTTCGTCGCGTGGGGAAACGTCGAACCCCTACCACTGAGAGAACTTGCTGGGACAGACCGATGGGACGTCTATTGGAAGCATCTTTCGCTCATAGAAGAGGCAATGATCAAAGCACAGCGCGAAGCAATTGAAGTGCAGGTTGCGATTCAGCTGGCGCTGGGTGATGGACGATCATCAAGGAATATATGACGACTTAGCGCGAGGACGCCGAGCCAATATTTGCGCCACTTTGGGTGGCGGCGCGGTCGCGGGGCCGGTTAGTTAAGGTGGGGGACCCTGTGACTCCTATTCAGGCAGGCTCGGAGCGCGTACTAATAGGACTGCAGCTGCTTCATCAGAGAATTCAATGGCCAAGAAGACCACCGTCGTGGCGCATTGTCCGAAGTGCAATGGTGATCGCACCACCGACATCGTCGCGGAGTATCCAGAAAAGTTTAGTTCTGAGAATTTCGACTCACTTACGATGCATCGCGTCTTGAAGTGCCGCGGCTGCAACCACGTCCAATTTCAGATCTCGCATACCAATAGCGAGGAGATTGACTACGACTACGATGAGAACGGCGACACCATTTCCGAGTACATCGAGACGATTGAGTACCATCCGCCGATAGATAAGCGGCCGCGACCTGAGTACACCCATGGCCACAAATCGTTTAGCACCACGATGGTGCGGCTCCTCGACGAGGCCTATAAAGCGTTCAAGTACAACCTTCCCGTCGTCACGGCGATTGCGCTCCGCACGATCTTCGACGCCTCGACGGATGTGTTGGGTATTGATGACAAGCTCAATTTCAAAGAGAAGCTCGACAAGCTCCTGGCTGACGGAAAGATAGATTCCCTTCAACGAGACGCCCTCGATGCATTGACCAACGCCGGTAGCGCCGCTGCCCATCGGGGTTGGGAGCCGACCATGGGTGAGCTCGATACGATGTTCACCATCATGGAAGGTTATCTTTATCGCGCCTTCGTCACGAGCGACGAGCAAAAGAAGCTAGCTGAACGCGCGGCTGCTCTAAAGAAGCGGACACCGAAAAGGGGCACCAAGATCACGGAGGTGCCCGCTCCCGCTCGCGGGATCATCCCGCCTCTCTCTTCCAAGGATTAGAGATGTCCTACGATGTGGTGACTCTCGATACGAATATCTTCGTCAACAATCACTATAATCTTGAGCATGGACTTCTCGCTCAACTCTCTCAATTTAAGGAGGGTTCGGCACAATTTGTTCTTTCGGAAATAGTACATCGAGAACTACGCCGTCACCTCGTCACAGCTACTGTTGCTAAGCGCCAGCGTCTCCTCAGCCTTGCAAGAGAAGCGAAAGAATCCGGACTTCTCTCAGATGACGCCGCAAAACAGGTCGCAGCCTTGTGCAATGAAGCCGCGACCCCCGAAGATGCGGTGACGCGACGCCTAGCCCTTTTCTCCGAAGTAACAGGCATGGAAATCGTCACTGCGGCGTCGACCAGCATTGCCGATCTGCTCACGTACTACTTTGCAGCCTCTCCGCCATTTGAACCGTCTGGCGCCAAGAAAAAGGAGTTTCCAGACGCCATCGCGCTCATGTCACTTGAAGCTTGGGCCAAGACCCACGACCTCAAGCTGCTCGCCATCTCTCAAGATGCCGGATGGGCAGCGTATGCTGCGAACTCCTCTCATATCGATGTTCAGCCGGAACTAGCCATCGCCCTATCTTCGTTCCAGACCCAGCACTCTCAGGCGAGAGCTTTCGTTGAATCCCTGATGCATGCAGCGAACAATGGGCAGGCCCCTGCATTCGAGAAATACATCGAATTTGAACTTGCTGATGTAGTCCCCGAACTCGAAATCACCGCAGTCGCCAATTCCAGGGAAGATTTCACCGCTGGCCGGCTAAGGCTCAAGCTGCTCCATGTCAAATTAAGTGCGCAAGACGGAACTTCTTCCGTCACCATTGTGCGCACCGGAGCCAACCGTATCGCCTTTACTGTTCTGGCCACACTCACCGTCGCAGCAGAGGCGACTTTCGTCTTTCACGGATGGGAAGACGAGCAAGGGTCGTATGATTACGAGAGCTCCGACATAGATCATGAAGATTGGTTCGAAGCCAATCTCCTTTTCGATCTCCATACAACAGGCTTCTTTCCGGAGATCCAAAGCGTAGAAATTTTGGACCATGCTGATGAATTTGACTTTGGGGATATCGAGTCAAACGCAGCTTACTTCGCACGTCGCGATTAAGCCGCTCACATTCTCAGCTCGCAATCGGCGCCGTCGCATACTCTCGGGGATTGAACAGCCTGCCTTCACCGCGATGAGTGCCACCCGTAGAATCTCCGGCGAAGGGCACTAACCGGCACTCGTCCGATCGCTGAATTCGAACCAAGAAATCTGCAATGTCGGAATAGGCCGCACAACGCACCGCCCTGTCCCCATCTTCAAGTGTTGCCGGCAGTTCTGTGGCCAAATGGGCGGTCGCTTCGTCTGGCTGCAATGTGAAGCGGCATACACCTTCAAGCTCTATACCGAGCTCGATAATCTTCACCTTGCGATGTCCAACGTTCACGACTTCTACGTGGGCGTACTCCCGACCGCCGACAACTTGCGTTAAAACCGTTTGCTTCACGCGAACGAGCCGCCCGTCTTTTTGATGCGCTTGGCGCCAGTTCAATGTCGACAGAATCGCTCCGTAGAGCGCCACGGCCGCTACCAACGCATCCTTTCCCCACTCCATCCACCAGCTCATCGTAAGCCTCGCTCACGTGTCCAGAAAATCCCACTCACTTCCCAACGTCCACCGCAACGCAGACAATTTGCCGTTCAGCATGCCCCACTCAAAGTCCGTCCAGGGGCCCTTCACGCTCTTGCCACGCTTCGTCACCACTCGCTTCATCGCATCTTGCATAATTTTGATTGAGCCCTTGCTTATGACATCAGGCGCGTATCGCTCAGGCTCGCGCTCGACGACCTGCAGCATACCTAGCTCAACCTTTTGAAGGGTCACCGCATTCCGGTTGTACCAAATCTTCCAGTACAGATCGTCCTGGGCTTCTAGGATCTCAGACAACACGCGAGGTTCTTCCCAATCCTCACCGTTGAACTGAATCTCTGACACCGACATCGGATCGATCACGGTCAACGCGTCCTTGAGCCCAGTGAAGTATCGCGACTTCATACGGGAAAAATGCTCGGCAATATCAGCGTGCGGTTTCCGCTCATCGGTGTCACCAAAGTCGGCTTTGTTCTTCGACACGAACATGAACCGCTTGCTCTTTGCATCAGGCGCCGACAGAGCGTCGGCATACATCTCTATCAGCACGGCATCGTTGATAGAGTTGCGTCCAGAGTGGCATGGGGCCTTCCCTTCGATTGCGCGGTTTGCGGCTCGAAGCTTCACAGACTCATTGACCGGCACGGCAGCGCTTGCGGCGAATAGCGCCTCGATCCTAGTTACGGCCGACAGGGGTGTGTTGCCGACCAGCGGCACTTTCTGACCGAAATCTTTCAATCGCTTCGCGAGCAGCCTCTTGTCTTTGCGGCTGCCGACTTGCTCCACCACGTCCCTCGCGCCCCTCAGTGCCGACGTCATACGTTGGGCACTTGTTCGAAGCGTCTTGTCTCGATTGCGCGCGAACTCATCGACGATCATTTGCGGCAAGATCAGATCGACCAATCTCTGGTGCACTACCACTTCGAGTAATCTCAAGAGTGCCTGCTCCCGAGGATGGGTCGCTAAATCAATCCAGACGCACGTATCAAGAAACAGCCTAATTCGCGCAGGCTTCACCGGTGTAGTCGTGCCTTTTGCCGCCTTAGCCATCTTGCTCGCCCTGCTTGCATTATGCTGGCAGGGGGTCTTTGCGCCCTCCAGCCCTTGTAGTCAGCGAGGATTAAGGACTTCAGCGATTGACATCAACAGAATGTTCCTGTTGTGTTCTTCATGGGGCATGCGCACGGACCTCCACAGCGTTCACTCGTCTGGCCGACCGCTCTGTGTTTTGTACAAGCACTGCCAGCATCGCATCACGCGACGGTCGAAATTCGCAGCGGCAACATGAATGCAGTTAACTCTCTCAAGCCGAAATGCCGCCACTGCAGTAAAGAGTTTCTCGCTTGGATAGTAGGCTACCGCGTTGTCACCTGCTGGCAAAATGCAGTCAATTTGGTGATGTAGATCTAGTTGACGTTTCAGCAGGTTTAGTCCTATATTTCCTGTAGGCTGGTGCTAACCGCGTCGGCCACTCCGCTGGCATGAAACCAGACCGCGCCCGGCCGCCCTCGTGATCCCGAGGGTCAACGTCCTGCGCCAACGACAAGGCCTCCCTCGGAGAAGGGTGCGTGAAGCGCCCCTTGAAACGCTCGAGTGGCCTGAAGGGCGACAGAGGCTGGCAAAGTTCATTGCTCTTTAGGCAACCACATAGTGTGCGAGTGTGCTTTCGCCAAAGCGTACCAATATTGATACATATCGGGTGAGCTGGATATGAAACGGCTGCCGGCTGCATGAAGAAGAAGGGCCGCGTCGGATCGTCCTTCGACGACTTCCTGAAGGAAGACGGCCTCTACGAGGAAGTGACGGCGCGGGCGATCAAGCGCGTCATCGCCCGCCAGCTCGATGCGCTGATGCGGGAAAACCACCTCACCAAGACCATGCTGGCAAAACGCATGCAGACGAGCCGCGCCCAGCTCGACCGCCTGCTCGATCCGGACAACGAGTCGGTGACCCTGGGAACGCTCACCCGGGCCGCCCATGCGGTCGGGCGGAAACTGCGGTTGGAACTAATTTGAGGTGATGGGCGGGTGCTGCCTCGATCCGGGCGATCTGCTATTCTGACGGCAGTCAGAAGGGATGAATGCCGTGAACCATGACCGCATCGTTCTCGATCCGGCGATCCTTGCCGGCAAGCCGGTGATCCGCGGAACCCGCCTGTCGGTCGAGTTCATCATCGGCCTGCTCGCCGATGGGTGGAGCGAAGCCGCGATCGTCGAGAACTATCCCGGCATGGCTCATGACGACGTGTTGGCATGCCTGGCCTACGCACGCGACAGGCTGCGGGACGAACGCATCTATCCCAGCGCCGCGTGACGATGCGCTGGCTGTGCAACGAGAATATCCCGCGCCATCTCGTCGAGGAGCTTCGCAGGCGCGGTCATGACGCGGCGTGGATCAGGGAAACGTCGCCCGGCATTACCGACGCCGAGGTGCTGGCGATTGCTATTCGCGAGCGGCGCGTCTGCCTGACATTCGACAAGGATTTCGGCGAGTTGGCCGCCGCCACGGCGCTGCCCGCCGATTGTGGCGTCCTGCTCCTGCGGATTCAGCCCCGGCCCTCGCTCGACTCTTCGGCGGAAATCGCCGCTGCCATCGATGCGCGTGCCGATTGGGCCGGCCATTTTTCGGTACTGGAACCCGGCCGGGTCAGGATGCGGCCTCTTGGGCGTGTCCGGTGAGGTTCGAGGGCAGGAGGATAGGCATCTCACCAAGGTCGTGCTGGCACTGCTAGCAGCCCGGCGAAATCCGCGAGGCTGATTTGCAATCGGCGATTCACAGGTTCAGCCGGAATCGTCCTATATTTCCGCTATCGTCGCACGAGGCCTGTCTTCAAAGGCCGAGCTGTCCGGTTGATTCCCGGGACGGCTCCTCGTCGTGACGGAATGCGTCCCTCTCGCAGCACTTGCTCCACGTGACTTGTCACGCTGGGGGGTCCTGGGCTGCCCCCGAGACGGGGAGGAGAATGAAAAGTATCAAGGCGTCCGTGCCACCGGATCTCCCTCCGGCGTGCCCCAAAAGCTCTTCAGAGAGCGCTGCGCCTTGGCATGGTCCTGACCATGCCGCTGACGACGAAGACGAGACCCAAAGATCAAACAATGCCGACGGCGAACGTCGGTGCGGGCGACCGGTTTGTCACGGGATTCTGGACAGGTTTCTGGACAGAACGTGTTACATTCAGGCGTCCACAAATAATGCGAGAAGGCCGTGTAAACACGGCATCGGACGGCCCTTGAGGTCGTGAAATGACACGTGGGACGCGGGCAGGGAGTTTGCCCGCGTGTCCACGAAGATCGCGCTCAGCCCCGCCGGCCGGGCACCAGCGCCAGCCAGAGCGAGATCACGGTCGAGGCGATGGCGACCGCCTGCAGTCCCGACAGCGGCTCGTGCAGGATCAGGATGCCGCTCACGATCGCCACGATCGGGATGGCGATCGAGGACAGCGCCGCGACCTGGGCGGGCAGGAGTTTCACCAGGGCGAACCAGGTGGCTGTGCCGAGCGCCATCGGGATGGCGCCGGTGTAGAGCGTGGCGGTGAGCGCCCTGGCCGACGGCCAGTGTGTCGGCAGGCCGTCGATCAGCAGCATCCCGAGCGCGATCGGCGGCAGGCAGATGATGACCTGCCAGAAGGTGAGCGAGAGACCCATGCCGGGCCAGGCGGTGCGCTTCACGATGAAGGTGCCGACGGCCCAGCAGAAGCCGGCGAGCAGGCCCCAGAACAGGCCCCACGGCGCCTGGGCGTAGTCGCGAAAATTAGGTGCCATCAGCGCCACCACGGCGGCCGCGCCGATCAGGATCGCGGCCAGCAAACGCGGCGTGAGGCGCTGGCCGAACACCGCGAAGCCCAGCAACGCCACCCACAGCGGCATGGTGTAGGCCAGCACCGAGGCGTGGCCGGAGGGGATGTAGAGTACGGCGAGTGACGTCGCGATATTCCACACGCCGACGTTCATGATCGAGGCGGCGATCAGGGCGGGCCACTTGCCCTTGGGAACGGCGAAGCGCTCGCCGCGGATCACCAGGATCGCCGTCAGCATCAGCACGGCCACGCTCATGACGATGGTGCGGAAGGTCCAGACCGGCAGCTCGTCGAGAGCGATGCGGAACAGCGGCCAGTTGGTGCCCCAGACGACGGTGAGGGCGCCCAGCAGCGCCAGCACCTTGGGCGAAACGCGAGTCATGATGGGAAAGGATCAGGCTTGGTGTTCGTCGGGCGCCAGCAGGTAGCAGCCGTTGATGCGCCAGCTCCCGTCGGGCAGCCGGGTCATCGGATAGACCGCGGTGACGGGCCGGCCGTCGGGCCCGACGACATGGACCTTCTGCGCGAGCTCGCCGTGCAGCTCGACGATCTCGCGGAAGTCGAAGACCTGCGGGCGATAGACCGGCCTATAACCCTGGCGGACCATGTCCATGAACACGTTGGCCTCGCCGAACATGCCCTGGATCATCGGCGAGGCGTAGCCGAAGGCGGCATCGCCATCGTCGCGGCGGAAGGCTTCGACCTGACCCTGGATGACGTCGCGGATCGCCGCCCGGTCGGCGTCCGAAACCGGCGGCTGCTGCGCCGACACCGCGGCGGTGAAGCCGGCAATCACGGCGAAAAGTGCCAGAAAACGAAAAACCATGGCCGCCAGCTTACGCCGTTCGGCGGCTTGCAACAGGGGGACAGTTTCATTAGGGTGCGCGCCTTCTTGCCGGGTGCCTCTTGGGAGGCGATCTGGCCGTGCGCCCGTAGCTCAACTGGATAGAGCATCTGACTACGAATCAGAAGGCTAGGAGTTCGAATCTCTTCGGGCGCGCCATTCTTCCCGGTCTCCATGTTCAAGCCGATC
>Ga0207952_1000283_pt1 | contig 48415 bp, 59 predicted proteins | sample SubbioR12Aug_8Ca_FD_184831 | JGI IMG/M metagenome (GOLD analysis project Ga0207952, IMG submission 184831) | Serpentinite rock and fluid subsurface biosphere microbial communities from McLaughlin Reserve, California, USA - CR12Aug_8Ca (SPAdes) | ecosystem: Environmental > Terrestrial > Deep... | reverse complement strand
TTCTCACCTCTCCGCACATTTCCCTGCAATCCGTATGCGCCGCATGCGCAAGGACGCATTTTCCCGCGCGCTCATGCGTGAAAATACCGTGACTGCATCGGATTTGATTTACCCGGTTTTTGTCATCGACGGCGTCAATCAAAGTGAAAAAATTTCATCCATGCCTGGCGTGGAAAGAGTAACGATAGATTTGCTGATGGGCGTTGCGGAAGATTGCGTCGCCCTTGGCATCCCTGTGCTGGCGCTGTTCCCTGCCATCAATCCGCAATTGAAAACACCGGATGGCATAGAAGCCACCAATCCCAAAGGCTTGATCCCGCGTGCAGTACGCGAGCTGAAAAGCCGTTTTCCTGAACTGGGTGTATTGACCGATGTCGCGCTGGACCCCTACACCAGCCACGGCCAGGATGGCCTGATCAATGCCGACGGCTATGTCCTGAATGACGAAACCACGGCCATGCTGGTACGCCAGGCATTGGTACAAGCCGAAGCTGGCGTCGATATCGTTGCCCCCAGCGACATGATGGATGGCCGCATAGGTGCAATCCGCCACGCGCTGGAAGCCAACGACTTCATCCATACCCGCATCATGGCTTACTCTGCCAAATATGCCTCGGCCTTTTACGGCCCTTTCCGTGAAGCCGTGTGTTCTGCTGCCAACCTGGGCAAGAGTGACAAAGCCAGTTACCAGATGGACCCGGCCAATAGCGATGAAGCCTTGCGTGAAGTTGCGCTGGACCTGGCAGAAGGTGCCGACATGGTCATGGTAAAACCTGGCATGCCTTACCTGGATATCGTGCGCAGGGTCAAGGATGAATTCAAGGTACCGACCTTTGCTTATCAGGTCAGCGGTGAATATGCGATGATCAAGGCAGCAGCTCAAAATGGCTGGCTCGATCATAACAAGACCATGATGGAATCCATGCTGGCATTCAAGCGTGCAGGTGCTGATGGCGTCCTGACTTACTTCGCCCGCGATATTGCGCGGTTGCTGAAACATACTGGTTGATCACGATGCCTGCGATGTTGCGCTCTGCTCTCATTTTTATTTTTGCTGCCTTGGCCATTGTTGGTGCAGAACTCGGAAAAGAAATAGGCAGTGCGCAATATCTTCACTATACTTTCAAACCGCTGACGACACTCAGCATCTTCTTTTTTGCCTGGCGCAGTAAACCTGTCATCAGTCACAGCTATCAAAAAGCCATACTGGCAGGCATAGTCTGTTCGCTGATCGGTGACATCTTTCTGATGTTACCCGGTACAGTATTTCGTCAGGGATTCATATGCGGCCTCTTGAGTTTTTTGCTGGCCCATATCTGCTTCTTGCGCGCCCTGCTCACTGATAGCCGCTTTGCCGGACAGCCGCTGGCCTTTGCCGGTATTGCTGCACTTGGTGTCATCAATCTGGTGATACTGTGGCCAGGTTTGCCATCTGCTTTGCAAATCCCTGTTGTTGCCTATGTCTGTCTGCTGCTTTGTATGACTGCGCAAGCCATCAGCCGCGGCCTGCAATTGCGCAGCATGTCTGGCCGCCTCGCTTTGATTGGTGGCCTGTGTTTCATGCTGTCTGACACTCTGCTGGCCTATAACCGTTTTTACGCACCTATTACGCATTCTCCTTTACTCATCCTCAGCAGCTATTATCTGGCGCTGTGGCTGATTGCAGCTTCGGTCACCTCCAGCAAAGAATAAACATTGAACAGGGCCAGGATCATGCATGAAAAAATCATCACCTTTGCCAGCCCGGTTTTCTTCATCCTGATCGCCCTTGAGTTTATCGTGGCACGCAAGCGCCAGCGTCATTTATACCGTATCAATGATTCGCTCAACAGCCTCTCTCTGGGCGTCATGAGCCAGATCATAGGCGCATTTTCCAAGCTGTTTTCGATAGGCATGTATGCCCTGGTGCTCAAGCATCTTTCACTGTTCAGCCTGCCATCAGACAGTGTCTGGGTATGGATAAGCGCATTGCTGCTCTACGATTTTTTATACTACTGGCTGCACAGGATGGGGCACCAGACCAATCTGCTATGGGCTGCCCATGTGGTACATCACCAGAGTGAACAATACAATCTGAGTACGGCATTGCGACAAACCAGCACCGGTCCCTTGTTTGGCTGGATATTTTATTTGCCGATGGCACTCATCGGTTTTCCACTGGAAGTGTTTGTTGCCGTTGCCCTCATTGATTTGCTTTACCAGTTCTGGGTGCATACTGAGCAGATAGGCAAACTGGGCTGGTTTGACCGCGTGTTTGTTTCACCATCGAATCACCGCGTGCATCACGCCGTCAATGACATGTATCTTGACAAGAATTTTGGCGGCATACTGGTGATCTGGGACAGGCTGTTTGGTACATTTATCGAAGAGCGTGACCATGTAGATATTGTCTACGGCACGCGCAAGCCGCTGCGCAGCTGGAACCCTTTATGGGCCAATCTGGAAGTATATGAGCAGGTCTGGAGTGATGCCTGGCACACGAAGAGCTGGCTGGATAAATTGCAGATATGGTTGCGCCCTCCAGGCTGGCGCCCTGCTGACCTCATGGCACAATCAGCAGCTTCAATATTTGATATTAACAGACCCACTTATGACCCCGTCATGAGCAAGGCCACCACCTGGTATTGCATAGTGCAGTTCATCTTGCTGCTGCAGGCAGCGACGCATTATCTGATCGTGTATAAATCCATCAGTGCCTTGAATGCCGCCATCTACCTCAGTTGGCTGGTCATGGGTTTGTGGTGCATAGGTGGATTAATGGAAAGAGGACGTATTTATCTACTGCCTGAAACCCTGCGTATACTGTGCATACTGATGATGAATTTGTTGACTGCCAGCTGGTTTTATTCTTTTGCTTTATCCATACCAGCGCAGGCATTGCTGACTGCTACATGCTTGATTTCGCTGGCTGGACTCTGGCTTATTTTTTCACGACAAAAGACGCATGGACATCTTCCACATTAACGACACGCAGGTTTTGCAAAATCCTGAGCAACCTGAAACCCTGATCAATGTCGGTGGTTTTTTATGGCTGGATGCCAGCCATGAAGAAGTTGCTGCCGCCCCCGAAGCCTGGCGCAACCGTGTTGAAGCCATCACAGGTATACAGATTTACGAATTGCATCTGAAAGATGTCAGTAATCTTTCGCACCCTTCTTATTTCGATGCAACTGAAGAATATGAGATGGTGGTGTTTCGCAAGCTGACATTGACAGAAGCGAATGGCGATATCAAGAATGGCGTGAAGCGCAAAATACCCGCAGCACTGAATAAACTGGCGACTACACCTGTCTCGTTTTTGCTCATGCAAAATGTCCTGGTCACAGTGCGCCCTGCACAAAGCCGCACAGTAGAACTGGCACGCCAGCGTCTGCTGGATTATAAATCGCGGGCAGAGAACAATACCCACGGCAGCCGCCTGCCAGCCTCGCCGGAAGAACTGATGTTGCGGCTCTTGAATGCCATGGTCGATCAATACCTGGAATTGCGCCAGCCGCTGACCCAGCAACTCGACCGCTGGCAACATGCCTTGCTGGACCCGCGACGCCCCTTCAATAACTGGCTGGCCTTGCTGGATTCTCGTGTGGAATTGCGCAAGCTTGATAACCTGTGTGAAGAGCAGCGCGATGCCATGCAGGAATTGCGTGACCATATCGTCGATACCCACGATGGCAATAGCCGCGCCAAGGATTTGCTGCTGGTGCGTACCAATGATGTGATGGAACATATCAGCCGCGTCTTGAATCACGCGCGCAGGCTTGAGGCCTCGCTTGAATCAGCCGTGCAAATCCACTTTGCAGCAATGGCCCACAGGACCAGTGAAATCATGCGCACCCTGACTGTGATCACTGCGCTGTTCATGCCACTGACATTAATCACAGGCATCTTTGGCATGAACTTTGAAGTCATGCCCCTGCTTAAGCATGCCTCCGGCTTTTGGTACACCATGGGCGGCATGGGTGTTATCGTCGTGCTCTTACTGGTTTATTTCCGCAGCCAGCGCTATTTGCAAGACCAGGCCAGTCGCAGGATAGAGTAAGTCGCAAAATTTTTTCAAGTTCAGAACACCCAATTAAATTTAAATACCAATGCAAGAACATACTTTTCTCTGGCATGACTATGAAACCTTTGGCGCTGTCGCCCGTCGTGACAGGCCAGCGCAATTTGCCGCCATACGTACCGATGCCGAGCTCAATGAAATCGGCAAACCAGTCATGCTGTACTGCCAGCCCGCCAATGACTTCTTGCCTGACCCGCAATCTTGCCTGATCACCCATATCACGCCACAAACCTGCCTGGAACGCGGCATACCTGAACATGAGTTTGCCGCAAAGATAGAGCAGGAACTGGGCAAGACTGGCACCATAGGCGTGGGCTATAACACCATACGCTTCGATGATGAGATTACCCGCTTCATGTTCTGGCGCAACCTGATCGACCCGTATGCACGCGAATGGCAAAACAATTGTGGCCGCTGGGACATCTTGGACATGGTGCGTACCTGTTATGCGTTGCGCCCGGAGGGTATCAACTGGCCAAAGAATGATGAAGGCAAGCCCAGCTTTCGCCTGGAGCACCTGACCAAGGCCAATGGCATTGCACATGAAGCAGCACATGATGCCTTGTCAGACGTGCGTGCCACTATAGCTTTGGCGCGCCTGATACGTGAACGCCAGCCCAAGCTATTCGACTTTTGCTTTGCCCTGCACAAGAAAGACAAGGTTGCAGCGGAAATCGATATGCCTGTGTTGAACAAAGCGTTTTTGCATGTGTCAGGCATGTTCCCGGTTGAACGCGGTTGCCTGGCCGTCATGTGGCCACTGGCAATGCATCCCAAGAACAAGAATGAAGTCATCGCCTGGGACCTGTCTCATGACCCGTCGGAGTTGATTGCGCTAGATGCAGAGACCATACAGCTGCGCATGTTCAGCAAGAGCGATGCCTTGCCTGAAGGTGTTCAGCGTCTGCCGGTGAAAAGCATACATATCAACAAGTCACCCATCGTCATCGGCAACCTGAAAACCTTGTCAGCGCCTATGGCTGAGCGCTGGAAGATCAATATGCATCAGGTGCAGGAGCACATCATCAAGGCTGCGTCTCTGCCGGACTCTGCCAAGGCAATATGGGAAGAGGTGTATGCCCGCCCTGAAGCAACAGCCAGCGATGTCGATGAAGACTTGTATGGCGGCTTTGTGGGCGCCGGTGACCGCCGCCTTTTGAATGATTTGCGCCGTATGAATGCTCAGCAACTCGCCAAGGCCAGCACCAGCTTCCAGGACGCGCGCCTGACAGAATTGCTGTTCCGCTACCGCGCCCGTAACTTCCATGATAGCCTCACCAAGGAAGAGCAAGAGGTGTGGGAAGAACACCGGGCAGCACGTCTGCATGATGGCAAAGGCAATGCCCTTACCGTCACACAGTTTTTTGAACGCATAGATGAACTTTCAGAAAATGCCGATGAAAATGAAGAAGAAATTCTCGGTGCCTTATATGATTATGCAGAACAGGTAATTCCGGTGCGTTGAGACTAGCCCCCTACATAAAAATAGCCCGGGATTAACCGGGCTATTTTTGGCTGAAGCGAGTATTAATAATCTTCGACGATACGAAAACCTACTGAAGGATTTTTCCCCGCTGAAGCACCACGGGTGGATACTGGTGTAGGCCCGTTATGGAAAGAATTACCAAGCTGCACATGCTTCTTACAGTCGCCAGTCATCCAGGCCGAACCATCAGCAGGAGCATCTGTATAGGTCTCATGATAACAGTCCATCACCCATTCCCAGACATTGCCATGCATGTCATGCAAGCCCCAGGGGTTAGCCGGGAATTGTCCCACAGGTGCGTAACTGAGCCACTTGTCATCACCGCTGACACTGGGTTTGCCCCAGGTCAGGCCTGTATTTGAATGCCTGGTGGCCAGGTCATTTCCCCAATAATAGTCAGTGGTAGTGCCTGCCCTGGCGGCATATTGCCATTCTGCTTCACTGGGTAAACGGTATTTTTTACCGGTCTGCGCACTGAGCCATACCGTGTAATCAACTGCATCCTGCCAGCTGATACGGTTGACCGGATGCTTGCCCCGCCCTACATCAAAATCAGGTGCGGGCACTGGCCTGACGCGTTCTGTTGCATCGGCGAATGCATCAAATTGTTCATAAGTAATTTCATACTTACTCATTTTAAATGCTTTGACATTCACTTCATGCGCAGGTCTTTCATTGCTTTCCCCAGTGCCATTGACATCCCCCATCAGATATTTTCCGGCAGGGATTGCAAGCATGACTGGCTCATTGGCGAACTCGCTTGCATCCACAGGCAGGGTAAGTAAACCAAGAGCGCAACATAGTACGATATGCTTAAAAACCATTAAACCATCTCCTTAATAAATTAAATAGCGTCGCTGTTTTTCGCAACTAGGCCACACTGACAAATTTCTGCGCATCTATCGACTGCGCCGATAGGCGCGAACCTTTGCCTTGCTGGCCAGGATGATCAACACTCGTCTATTTACTGGTATTAGTTTGCGCACGCGAAGCTGCTTGTGCCGCTGCCAGTTTCGCTTCAAACGATGCTGAGCGACTGGTGTTTGCACAAGGAGTGGATTTTCCAGCTTTACAAGCCTGCGCTGTGTCTTTGAGGATATCTGATGCCAGGCGAAACCCTTCCCCCAAACTGCTGGCATTGTCTTGCGACCCATGGCCGCGAGCGCTGATGCGTGCGCCCTTGACGCCACTGGAATAACTTCCTCCACGATGAATGTACATTTTTTCGTTGTCCATCTTGAAGCAGTTTCTGGTCCATGGGATGCCAGTTGCTGGCGCACCATCGTAGCTGACGTGCTGGCAGTCTTCTACCCATTCACTGACGTTGCCGGTCATGTCATGCAAACCAAAAGCATTGGCTTGATACATGCCAACCATACTCGTGGCCTCGGTCTGGTCATCGCAGTCTATGGGATTGATATCACGCCCCAAGTCGCGTTTTCTGGCACGTCTTGCACTATGGTCAAGAACATTGGCATAGCGGCAGACTTCGGTAGCACTATCATCAGAAATATATTGCGCAGCGCTTCCTGCGCGAGCAGCGTATTCCCATTCTGCTTCACTGGGCAGGCGATACTGTTTACCCGTCTGTTTGTTTAACCAGGCAATATAAGCCTGGGCATCTTTCCAACTGACACACATCACGGGATGGTATTCGCTTGGCGCATAACCAGGGTCGCTCCATTGCCCCGGAGCCGACTCCATGCCCCAGTCATTATTTGAAAGCCGCCAGCAGTTTTTCTGCGTCTTATATTTTGTGGTTTGAATGAATTGGCGAAACTGTCCTACTGTTACCTCATATTTGGAAAGCATGAAGCTCTTGATCGCGACCGGGTGAACCGGCGTCTCCAGGGCTTGTAACTCGCCATCTCCAGTTGGCCCAAGTATGCTACCCATCAAAAATTCACCACCAGGTATTTTTACCAATACTGGTTCCACAGGTATGTCAGCAGCCCAAATTGGGGAAGCAAAAATCCACAGCAACATAAAAATAATAGTCTTCATTTCTTATTGATCTCTCACTTGAATTTTGAGTATTTTGGTTTCGCTGCACAGCACAAGCCTTCAGCCGCAAGCCGTATGCCGCCCACATGGAAAGCACAGGCGATACTGACAAATTTTTGATGGAGATTCGGCTCAGCCGATAGGCGCGAACCTGGCTTAGCGTTGTTTGCGCCAGGCAGAAGGGGTCATACCCGTACTTTTTTTGAAGAAAGTATTAAACGTAGTCTTGCTATTGAAGCCTGCAGCAAATGCCAGATCAAGCAAGCTGCTGTCTGCATGTGCAGGGTCGCGCATTAGTCCCTGTACCTGCACTATCCTGCGCGAATTAATGTAATCAAAGAAGGTCTGGCCAACTACTTCATTTAAATATTGGGACAAGTGTTGTGGTGAAGTACCTATGCGGTCGGCCAGTTGATTCAGGCGTAGATCAGGTTCCAGATAATCCTTGCACTGGTTCATGCGTTTTTCCAGCCTCGTCGCAATCAAGGATTGTGCCGCTGTGGTCATGCCAGAACGTGCATATTTTTCGCCTGGCCCGTCCTGGTTTGCTGTCGCTGCACTTGTGCCTGCGCTTTCAGCTTCCACATCATGCTCTGGCAAAGTACCTGCCTGCAATTTCTGTTGTGTCTGCTGTGCCTGGGGTGTAGTTGATGATGTGCTCGTCGGCTCAGGCAGGAACAGTGTTTGCTGTCGTAAGCCATACCATCCCAGCAATATCATGATCAACAATCTTGAAATCGCCAGTAAATGCGGCCCATATCCACCCTGTATGCTCAAGGGCAGCCACAGACAAAGCAGAATCAATAGGGCAATGGTCACCACCAGCAACCAGTGCAGGTCCCGTCCTGATGTCGAAGAATATTGCAAAGCAAGCTGCCTGCGGAACTGATACAGCCTGAAAAGTACCAAAGGAAGGTAAGCAAAGGCCAGCAACTGAAAAACAAGCAATTTGGGCCCGATACGACAGGGCTGGCAAGCCCCATACCCATCCATGGATTGCGTCGCTGGAGAAATCAAGGTGTACCACACCAACAGGCCTATCAAATATGCCTGCGGAATGAAATGGAGCAGCTGGCGCCAGCCATTGCCTAAACCAATCAGGCTACGCACATAGCAATAATAGGCAGATCCCAGACCAGCCACCGCCCAGTGGAAAACTGCAATCCCGTTTGGGTAGACGAAGGCATAAGGACTGTGCAGGAATGCATCGGCCATCGCCAACCAGGCGAATTGGAAGACGAAGTAAGCCAGCCAGAAGTTTGCTGGACGCCTACGCGCCATGGCAAATAAGGGCAAACATAAAAACAGACCAAGGATGGCCGTGCAAAAACTCAAATTGGCAAACATACCTGGATCATGGTCTATAAGTGTCCGCAGCAAAGGGACTGGGATTTGTTGGGGGAGGATAGCATTACCATTGATCGCGTGGGTAAATGCAGTGTTTGAACCGGGTAGATGTAAATAGTTCGCGACGCAAATGCGGGTGTGGAGTACTGAATAGTGTTCAGGTAAATAAAAAGGCTGGTAGCTTTGCGCTACCAGCCTTGCTGGAAACCGTAGTATAGCCTTATTTATTTGGCTGCGGCGTCACGCGCAAATAAGGACGTGCGGCAGTATAGCCTTTAGGATATTTCTGCTTGATGACGTCTTCATCCTTGACTGACAACGGGATGATAACGTCATCGCCATCGCGCCAGTTACCTGGTGTGGCAACTGTATAACCATCAGTCAATTGCAGGGCATCAATGACGCGCAAGACTTCATCAAAATTGCGGCCTGTAGTCAGCGGGTAAGTGATGATGAGGCGAACTTTTTTGTTCGGATCGATGACGAACAAGGAACGTACCGTGACAGTCTCGGACTGGTTAGGGTGGATCATGTCGTACAGTGCAGCAACTTTCTTGTCAGCATCAGCGACGATAGGAAAACCAACGACAGTTTTTTGTGTGTCTTCAATATCCTTGATCCATTGCAGATGGGATTCTGCACCATCGACTGACAAGGCGATAGCTTTTACATTGCGCTTGTCAAACTCTGGCTTGAGCTTTGCAGTCAGGCCCAGTTCTGTCGTGCAGACAGGTGTGAAGTCCGCTGGATGAGAAAACAACACCACCCAGGAATTGCCTGCCCATTCATGAAATTTCAAAGGACCAATAGAAGAATCTTGCTCGAAATCAGGGGCGATGTCGCCTAAACGCAAAGTCATTTTTTTCTCCAAAAAGAAACGAGAACTCGAATATAGCCGCTCTACCCTGCTTACTCAAGGATAGATTAGTTGCATGCTTATACATTCTTCGAATATGCCTTATTTTCCTTCGGCACGATTCAGTGATTGCAGGAACTTATCTGCATTCTGATAACCGATCACCCGCTGGCCCTGGATTTCTTTACCCTGCGCATCAAAGAAAATAATGCCTGGCGGGCCAAACAGGCCAAAGCGTTTCAGCAAGGCCTTGTCGTCGGCATTATTGGCGGTGACATCGACTTGCAGCAAGAGCATATTGTCCAGCCTGGCTTTGACCTTGGTTTCAGGGAAAGTCAGGTTTTCCATTTCTTTACAAGAGACACACCAGTCAGCATAAAAATCCAGCATGACCGTCTTGCCCTTGGATTGCGCCACCGCAGCATCGAGCTCGGCAATGCTACGCACGCGGGTAAATTTCACATGCTCTGTACTACCGCCATACAGATGAGCGACCGGAGAAAATACATCACGACCACCGGTCGTAACGCCCAGCAACTGTATTGCACCAGCGAGGAAACAAATCACCCCTACCACTTTATTGAATATGCCGCTGCGCTGGAAAATAAACTGATACACACCAAAACCAGTTAATAAAGTCGCCCAGGCAAGCATCTGTGTCCAGGCCGGAATAACGGGGCTGACCATCCATATAGCCAGAGCCAGCATCAGTACGCCAATAAACCGTTTAACGCTTTCCATCCATGCGCCGGCTTTTGGCAACAAACTGCCGGCTGACAAACCCAGTAGCAATAAAGGAGTTCCCATCCCAACGGACAACATGAACATGGCAGACCCGCCTACGGTCACGTCCCTGGTCTGACTTATATAAACCAAAGCACCTGCCAGCGGCCCTGTCACGCAAGGGCCGATAATGAGTGCTGAAATAATCCCCATGACAAATACACCGAACAGCTTCCCTATCCTGCGATTTTTTGTCTGCCCTTCAGACAAGACCGTCAACTTCGTCTGCAATGCTGCTGGCATCTGCAACTGATAGACGTTGAACATGGACAGCGCGAAAATCACGATTAAAAATGAGAAGGTCCCCAACACGGCGGGTTTTTGCAATTCGGCAGCCAGACGTTCGCCGGCGAGTGCAGCAACGACACCAAATGCAGTGTACAAAACTGTTGTACCCAACACGTAAGCAAGAGAAAGAAGGAAGCCCCTGCTACGGGTAACACTGACACCTTCGCCAACAATGATGAATGAAAGTATGGGCACCATGGGCCACACGCAGGGAGTCAATGACAAGGTCAGACCAAGGAAATAGGCCAGTGGCAAAATGACCCATAGCTTGCCACCTTTGAGTGCGGTGCTGATGCCCGAGCTTCCATCATCAGATGATTCACTTGCCGGTCTGCCAGTAACTATTTCTGAACCGCTTGCAGATGTAGCTGCGACAGAGGTTGATGATGTGCCCGCTATCTGCAACTTAATCGGCGTTTCCAGTGGCGGATAACAGAGACCGCCATCGGCACAGCCCTGACGGCCTATGTTCAGCGTGAAATCTGCTGCGGCCTGTACAGGTATGCGCACTACCAGGGATTTGCGGTAAGTCTCGACTTCTTTCTGGAAGGTTTCATCAAACTTGACCTTGCCCTTGGGCATGTCGATTTCGCCCAATTTGGCATCGTCAGAGCTGAATTTGAAACGTTCGCGGTAGAGGTAGTAACCGTCTGCTATCGTAAAAGTCACCTCGGCCACGCCTGGCTCTGCCATTTTGGCAGATACCTTGAATGCTACTTCAGGATCGAGAAAGTCTTCTGCGCTGGCGAAGGGTGAGAATAAGGATGCGAACAGCATGGCAAACACCAGGGCACACAGGCGCCATAGCTGTGCTATCCGGAATTTCTGTGACTTGGCTTGTATGGGTGCAGAAAACAGCGGTGTTGAGGCATTCATGGCGTTTCGGTTTCTTTTCTCACCCATTCCAGGTAAGCCGGTAATCCGGCCACCAGGGGGATGGCTATTATTTCGGGTAGATCATAGGGGTGCTGGCTCAGTATCAGTGCTTCCAGCCTGGCATAGCGTGCTTGCCGGGTCTTGATCATCATTTGCACTTCAGTGTCAGCCTGTTGCTCACCATCCCAGTTGTAGATGGACAATATATCAGCAGAAATGTTCACACAGGCAGCCAATTTTTCAGTAACGATCAGGCTGGCCAGTTTTTTGGCGGCTTCGCGGTCCGGCAGATTGGTCAATACCAGGATCACATTATCATTATCCATCGTTATTCCCAGACTGAAGAACTTCACTCAGTTCAATAAAACCTGCATGATATTTGGTCGTACATCACACGAAAGCATTACAGCACACATGAAAGTAAATGCCTGCACTCGCATAAGTACCAGCCTCAGCTTGCCTTGTGGATGAGCGCATACATCAGCGCACTCATAAGCAAAAAGCCGTTCAGTTTACACTGAACGGCTTTTTTAAGCTTAAGCAGGATTGAGCATGAAGCCCAGGCCTAATTACTCAGCAACTGGTGCATCAGCTGCATCTACGCCTTCTGGGCGGTCCAGCAGTTCGACGTATGCCATAGGAGCATTGTCGCCAACGCGGAAACCCATTTTCAGGATACGCAGGTAGCCGCCGTTACGATTTGCGTAACGTGGGCCCAGTTCAGCAAACAGCTTGACTACCATTTCGCGGTCGCGCAAACGGGAGAAAGCCAGACGCTTGTTAGCCAGTGTATCTGTTTTACCCAAAGTCAGAATCGGCTCGATAACGCGGCGCAGTTCTTTGGCTTTTGGCAAAGTTGTTTTGATGGCTTCGTGACGCAACAGGGATACTGTCATGTTGCGCAGCATTGCCAGACGGTGGGAAGAAGTACGATTCAGCTTACGTAAGCCGTGACGATGACGCATGGTATTTCCTTTCAGATTTAAATGCCAGCTCTTCTATCGATAAGCAAGCTTATCGCGGGCCGGTAATTATTTTTACTACGGTTAAAAAACGGGCAGGCTGTCTCAGCCTACCCGTCAGACAAAATTATTTTTCCAGGCCAGCTGGTGGCCAGTTTTCCAGTTTCATGCCCAAAGACAAACCACGGGAAGCGAGAACTTCCTTGATTTCGTTCAAGGACTTGCGACCCAGATTTGGTGTCTTCAACAGTTCATTTTCGCTACGCTGGATCAGATCACCAATGTAGTAAATGTTTTCTGCTTTCAGGCAGTTGGCTGAACGTACTGTCAGTTCCAGATCATCGACTGGACGCAACAGGACAGGATCAACTGCAGGTGCGCGGGATGGAGCTTCAGCAGCGGCTTCAGTACCTTCCAGTGCAGCGAAGACATTCAATTGATCAACCAGCACGCGTGCAGATTGACGGATTGCTTCTTCAGGGGAGATAACGCCATTGGTCTCAATATTGATAACCAGTTTATCCAGATCAGTACGTTGTTCAACGCGGGCAGATTCCACAGCGTAGGAAACACGGCGTACTGGGGAGAAAGACGCATCCAGTATCATACGACCGATGGTTTTGTTCGCATCTTCAGACAAGCGACGAACGTTACCTGGCACATAGCCACGGCCTTTTTCTACCTTGATCTGCATGTCCAGCTTACCGCCGGCTGTCAGATTGGCGATAACGTGATCTGGGTTGATCAGTTCTACGTCATGCGGCAGATCGATGTCGGAAGCCAATACTGCGCCTTCGCCATCTTTTTTCAATGTCAGCGTGACTTCATCACGGTTGTGTAATTTGAAAACTACACCTTTCAAGTTCAACAGAATGTCGACGACGTCTTCTTGCACGCCATCAAGGGAAGAGTATTCATGAACGACACCGGCGATCACAACTTCAGTCGGTGCATAACCAACCATAGTGGACAACAATACGCGACGCAATGCGTTGCCCAGTGTGTGGCCATAGCCACGTTCAAACGGTTCCATCACGACTTTAGCGTGACCGGCACCCAACATTTCCACATCGATAATACGTGGTTTTAACAGATTGTTTTGCATGAATGTCCTTTTCAATACCCTCGGTTCGTTACACCGATAAGGCTGACGGCATTAAAGAAAAAAGCCTGCCTGTAGTAAAACAGGCAGGCGGTGAAACTTGAGTATTAACGAGAATACAATTCAACGATCAGGGATTCGTTGACATCGTGAGCGATATCGCTACGATCTGGCATGGACTTGAAAGTACCTTCCAGTTTTTTCGCATCAACAGCTACCCATGAAGGCATGCCGGATTGTTCTGCCAGAGACAGAGCTTCAGCGATACGAACTTGCTTTTTAGCTTTTTCACGAACAGCAACTACGTCACCAGCTTTAACCTGGTAAGAAGCGATGTTAACAACGATACCGTTGACTGTGAATGCTTTGTGGCTTACCAGCTGACGTGCTTCAGCGCGTGTGGAGCCGAAGCCCATACGGTAAGCAACGTTATCCAGACGGGATTCCAGCAATTTCAACAGTGTTTCGCCTGTGTTGCCTTTTTGACGGTCAGCTTCAGCGAAGTAGCGGCGGAACTGACGTTCCAGAACGCCGTACATACGTTTAACTTTTTGCTTTTCGCGCAATTGGTTACCGTAGTCAGAGGTACGAGCACCAGAAGTGCGACCATGTTGACCTGGTTTTGCGTCCAGTTTGCATTTAGAGTCCAGGGAGCGACGTGCGCTCTTCAAGAACAGGTCCGTGCCTTCGCGACGGGAAAGTTTTGCTTTTGGTCCGATATAACGTGCCACGATATTTTCCTTGTAAATGACGTAATGTTTTCTACACTACGCTAGTCTGATCTACCTGCGAACAGACGGTGGTCTTAACAACAAAGGCTAAGCCTTTGATTAATTTGTACTACTCTAGAATTTCCACAACACAAAACCCGCCAACGGAATGGCGGGTCTGCATTCTAACGGAGATTCCGCAAGAATGCCAGCAGAGAATAAATCTGCTTGCTTAAGGCGCTTAAATAACCAGCGTCTTAGTGTTCCAGCTTAGATACGACGACGCTTTGGAGGGCGGCAGCCGTTATGTGGAACTGGAGTAACGTCTTGAATCAGGGAGATCTTGATACCCAGATTGTTCAAAGCGCGTACTGAAGATTCGCGACCTGGGCCTGGGCCTTTGATACGAACTTCCAGATTTTTGATACCGCATTCAACCGCAACTTTACCAGCTGCCTCTGCTGCAACCTGCGCTGCAAACGGAGTAGACTTACGTGAGCCTTTGAAGCCAGCACCACCGGCAGTTGCCCAAGACAACGCATTGCCTTGACGATCAGTGATCGTGATGATGGTGTTGTTGAAAGAAGCGTGAACGTGAGCAATACCTTCTGCAACGTTCTTTTTAACTTTCTTACGCGCACGTGCTGCTGCAGCGTTATTTTGAGCTTTTGCCATAATGTTTTCCTTGGATCCGGGCTAGCCTGGATTATTTCTTCAAAGATTGCGCTGCTTTACGTGGACCCTTACGAGTACGCGCATTTGTGCGTGTACGTTGGCCACGGCAAGGCAAGCCTTTACGATGACGGAGACCACGGTAGCAACCCAAGTCCATCAAACGTTTGATGTTCATGGAGAGTTCACGACGCAAGTCGCCTTCGACGATAAATTTACCGATTTCGTCGCGAAGCTTCTCGAGTTCGTTGTCATCCAGATCCTTAACCTTTTTATTGGTCAAAACACCTGTTGCGTCACAGATTTTCTGTGCGCGTGGACGGCCAATACCATAGATAGCTGTTAAGCCGATTACGGTATGCTGATGATTTGGGATATTAACCCCTGCGATACGTGCCATTCGTTATTCCTCGTTCAATAACGTTAAATTAACCTTGGCGCTGCTTATGGCGTGGTTCTGTGCATATAACACGAACAACACCCTTGCGCTTGATGATTTTGCAGTTGCGGCAGATCCGCTTGACTGATGCGAGAACTTTCATTTTTGCCCTCTTTCCTTCTAGTTCATTTTAAATTTACTTGGTACGGAACACTATTCGCGCCCGGCTCAAATCATAAGGCGTCAATTCCACTGTCACCTTATCACCTGGAAGAATACGAATATAGTTCATTCGCATCTTCCCTGAAATATGGCCAAGTACAACATGCCCGTTTTCCAACTTAACTCGAAATGTTGCATTCGGAAGATTCTCAAGAATCTCGCCCTGCATCTGTATAACGTCGTCTTTTGCCATTCGATCTGCTGTCCCCTGGGCGATTACCTTGAAGGAATCCCGCCCTTGAAATTTGCTTTACGAAGAAGCGATTCATATTGCTGGGACATAACATAGTTCTGTACCTGCGCCATAAAGTCCATGGTTACCACCACGATAATCAGCAGAGACGTTCCGCCGAAATAAAATGGTACTTTCCACTTCGCAATCAAAAATTCTGGCAACAGACAAACCAGCGTAATGTAAATCGCACCTGCCAGCGTCAAACGCATCAAAATCTTGTCGATATAGCGTGCGGTCTGGTCACCAGGACGGATCCCGGGAACAAAAGCACCACTCTTCTTCAAGTTATCTGCGGTTTCTTTGCTGTTAAACACCAAAGCGGTATAAAAGAAGCAGAAGAAAATGATCGCTATTGCATACAACAAAGCGTGTATAGGTTCACCAGGCGCCATCGACGCTGCCAGATCCTTCAGGAAAGTGATAAAACCACTTGTTGAAGATTCTGCACCCTTGGTAAACCAGCTGGTAATCGTCGCCGGGAACAAGATGATGGAAGAAGCGAAAATAGGAGGAATTACACCAGCCATATTCAGCTTCAGTGGCAAATGACTACTTTGACCACCATAAATCTTGTTACCAACCTGACGTTTTGCATAGTTCACCAGTATCTTGCGTTGACCACGCTCGACATACACCACTGCAAACGTTACTGCAGGTACAACAATACAGATAACCAGTGCAGCAAAGTTACTCATTTGACCAGTACGGACCAGTTCAAACAAATTACTCAGGCCACCAGGCAAACCTGCTGCGATACCGGCGAAAATGATGATCGAAATACCATTTCCCAGACCGCGCTCAGTGATTTGCTCACCTAACCACATCAGGAACATGGTGCCCGTCACCAGCGACAATACCGTCGTTAAACGAAATGCCATGCCAGGATCAAGTACCAGACCGGCCTGACCTTCCAGACCAAATGCGATAAAGTAACTTTCGATTAAGGCCAGAACCACAGTGCCATACCGGGTAAATTGCGTAATCTTTCTACGACCTGACTCGCCCTCTTTTTTGAGCGCTTCCAGTTGTGGAGAGACTATCGACATCAACTGCATAATGATAGATGCAGAGATATACGGCATGATACCCAGCGCGAATACAGTGAATCTCTGCATCGCACCACCAGAGAACATATTAAACATACCCAGCAAACCACCCTGGTTTTGTTTAAACATTTCTTCCAGCACTTTGGCGTCTATACCCGGTACAGGAACATGTGCACCAATCCTGTAGACAACCAGTGCCGCCAGCAAGAACCAGAGTCGCCCCCAGGGGAACCCGCTTGCAGCACTTTTAGCTTGTTGTGGAGATGTTGCCAATTAATGCTCCGGTTGTCTGCTTTAATTAAGCGATTGTGCCACCAGCAGCTTCGATTGCAGCTTTAGCGCCTTTAGTGACGATCAAGCCGTTCAAAGAAACTTTCTTGGTGATAGCACCAGACAAGATCACGCGGACTACACGTGCGAGTTCAGAAACTACGCCGGCTTGTTTCAAAGCCAAAACGTCGATCTCTGTCACTGGCAGGTTTTCCAGATCTGTCAAGCGAACTTCTGCTTTGTACGGTGTTGCCAGTGATTTAAAACCACGTTTTGGCAAACGACGTTGCAGAGGCATCTGACCGCCTTCAAAACCGACTTTATGAAAGCCGCCTGAACGGGATTTTTGGCCTTTATGACCGCGACCCGCTGTTTTACCTAAGCCTGAACCGATACCGCGACCAACACGACGTTTGTAGTGTTTTGCGCCATCAGCTGGCTGGATTGTATTCAATTCCATAATTTGCTCCGATCGCAAACCTGACGGCTTACGATACAACCTTCACAAGATACGAGACTTTATTGATCATGCCGCGTACGGATGGCGTGTCTTCCAATTCGGAAACTGAATTAACACGACGCAGACCCAGGCCACGTACAGTTGCACGGTGATCCTGGCGTGTGCCGATCAAACCTTTAACCAATTGCACTTTTACTGTCTTAGACATGAGGTGCTCCTTAACTGAGAATTTCTTCAACAGTTTTGCCACGCTTTGCAGCGATTTCAGATGGAGTACTCATCTTGGCCAAACCGTTCAAAGTTGCACGAACCATGTTGTATGGATTTGTGGAGCCGTTGGATTTCGCCACGACGTTTACAATACCCATTACTTCAAAAATTGCGCGCATTGGACCACCAGCGATAACGCCAGTACCTTCTTTTGCTGGAGAAATCATGACGGAAGACGCGCCGTGCTTGCCAGTAACGGTGTGCTGCAGAGTACCGTTCTTCAAAGTCACTTTGATCATCTTACGACGTGCTTCTTCCATCGCTTTTTGTACAGCAACTGGAACTTCTTTCGATTTCCCTTTGCCCATACCGATACGGCCATCGCCGTCACCAACGACTGTCAGCGCCGCGAAACCCATGATACGACCACCCTTGACCACTTTGGTCACGCGGTTGATCGCGATCATTTTTTCGCGCATGCCATCATCCGGCTTGTCGGCTGCTGTTTTTGCTTGCATTTTTGCCATGACAAATTTTCCTTAGAACTTCAAGCCAGCTTCACGGGCTGCTTCTGCAAGCGCCTTGACGCGACCGTGGTAACGGAAACCGGAGCGGTCAAACGCAACTTCGGTAACCCCTGCTTTGATTGCCTTCTCTGCAACACGTTTGCCGATCAAGCTCGCTGCAGCAGCGTTGCCGCCTGCACCAGACTTGCCAGCCAACTCTGCACGTACTTCTGCCTCTACGGTAGAAGCCGATGCCAACACTTTGGCGTCTGGGCCAATGATGTTTGCATAGATGTGCAGGTTTGTGCGATGCACGGCCAGGCGGTTCACTTTGAGTTCTGCGATCTTGGCACGGGTTTGACGTGCGCGGCGCAGACGTGATTGTTTCTTGTCCATCGTCAACCCCTATTACTTCTTCTTGGTTTCTTTAATCACAACCACTTCGTCCGCATAGCGAACGCCTTTGCCTTTATAAGGCTCTGGACTGCGGTATGCACGAACTTCAGCGGCAACCTGACCAACTTTTTGCTTGTCAATCCCTTTGATCAGGATTTCAGTTGGAGTTGGTGTTGTGCATGTAACGCCTGTTGGCATTGCGTGAACAACCGGGTGCGAGAAACCAAGAGACAAATTCAATTTGTCGCCTTGAGCTTGCGCTTTATAACCAACACCGACCAGGTTCAGTTTCTTTTCGAAACCTTTAGTGACGCCGTTAACCATGTTGTTGACCAGGGCACGCAAGGTACCGCTCATCGCATTGGCTTCACGACCATCATTTGCTGGGGAAAAACTCAAAGTACCGTTGTCGTTCGCAACTGTCACCAAGCCGTTCAAGGATTGAGACAATACGCCCTGCGGGCCTTTAATTGTAATCTGCTCTGTCGAAATGGTGACTTCAGCACCTGCCGGCAAAGCGATTGGCATCTTACCTACTCGAGACATCTTTCACTCCTTAGGCGACGTAGCAAATCACTTCGCCACCGACACCGGTTGCGCGCGCTTTGCGGTCAGTCATAACGCCTTGTGGTGTGGAAACAATCGCCACTCCCAAACCGTTCATGACACTTGGGATCTCGTCTTTACCTTTGTAAATACGGAGACCTGGACGTGATACACGTTCCAAGCGTTCAATCACAGGACGTCCTGCGTAATATTTCAAGCCGATTTTCAATTCGGACTTACCTGCAGTTTCAGAAACTGCGAAATCTTCAATGTAACCTTCGTCTTTAAGTACGTTCGCAATTGCGATCTTTACTTTAGAGGACGGCATCGCGACGACAGTCTTTTGAACAACTTGTGCGTTACGGATGCGGGTCAGCATATCGGCGATAGGATCGCTCATACTCATTGCTTATTCTCCTATTACCAGCTGGCTTTAGTCATACCCGGGATTTCACCACGCATGGCGACTTCACGGAGTTTAATACGGCCCAAACCGAATTTACGGAATGTGCCACGTGGGCGACCTGTCAAAGCGCAGCGGTTACGCTGACGGGTCGGATTGGAGTTACGTGGCAATGCCTGCAACTTCAGACGGGCAGCGTACTGCTCTTCTTCAGTCTTTGATTGGTCATCAATGATGGCCTTCAATTCGGCACGCTTACCAGCGAATTTCTTCACCAGGTCTGCACGCTTTTGCTCACGATTAATCAGTGCCAGTTTTGCCATGGCGACCTCAGTTTCTGAACGGAAATTTAAATGCGGCGAGGAGTGCTTTCGCTTCGTCGTCGGTCTTTGCTGTTGTCGTGATACTGATATTCATACCACGCAACGCGTCGATCTTGTCGTATTCGATTTCAGGGAAAATGATCTGTTCCTTGACACCGATATTGTAGTTACCACGACCATCAAACGCACGACCAGAAACGCCACGGAAGTCACGTACACGTGGCAGAGCCACTGTGATGAAACGGTCCAGGAATTCATACATCTGAGCGCCACGCAAAGTTACCATACAACCAATTGGATAACCTTCACGGATTTTAAAACCAGCGATCGCTTTGCGAGCTTTGGTAACTACTGGTTTTTGACCAGCAATCTTGGTGAGGTCACCAACCGCATGCTCAATAATCTTTTTGTCTGCAATTGCTTCAGACAAACCCATGTTCAGGGTGATTTTCAAGATACGTGGAACTTCCATAACTGATTTGTACGCGTACTTTTCAGTCAGTTCACCAACGATTTTATCTTTATATATTGCTTGTAGACGGGCCATGATGTTATGCCTTCACAACTTCGCCAGTCGACTTGTAGATACGGACTTTCTTGCCATCCACTACCTTGAAGCCTACACGGTCTGCTTTGCCAGACGCTGCATTAAACAATGCAACATTCGACACATGAATCGGCATCACTTTATCCACGATGCCACCTACTGCGCCAGTCATTGGGTTAGGCTTAACAGCTTTTTTAGCAACGTTAATACCTGCAACAACAACGTAATCGCTATCGATGCATGTTTGCACCTGACCGCGCTTACCTTTGTCTTTACCCGTCAAGACGATGACTTCGTCGTTTTTACGAATTTTGTTCATCACGACCCCTTACAGCACTTCTGGAGCCAAAGACACGATTTTCATAAAGCGCTCAGTACGCAGTTCGCGTGTTACTGGGCCGAAAATACGAGTACCGATAGGCTCAAGTTTTGCATTCAACAATACTGCAGCATTGCCATCAAATTTGACCAACGAGCCATCTTGACGACGAACACCCTTAGCTGTCCTCACGACAACGGCGTTGTAAATTTCACCTTTTTTTACACGACCGCGCGGAGCAGCAGACTTAACAGTGACTTTAATTACGTCACCAATACCCGCATAACGACGCTTGGAACCGCCCAACACTTTAATGCACAAAACTTCGCGCGCACCAGTATTGTCAGCCACTTCCAGCCGGCTTTCTGTTTGAATCATAATGTTCTCTTTCCCAACTTAATCCACACAACTTGCGCAATGCAAATTTGTAGTCAGTCTTGGTCCCGCCAGCTAACCCCTACATAACCTACAATGCACGAGCCAACTGATTAGGTGGACGATTTTTTAACCACTTTCACAACAAGAGGGCGTTATGAAAGACATTTAGGCTGCCACTTGCATGCTTTGCAAATGACAGCCCATCATTATTACACCAAAAAACGATTTGTGCAATAAATTTATACTACTTGTGCGACTTGAACCACACGTGTCACTGTCCAAGCTTTAGTCTTGGAGATAGGACGACCTTCTTGAATTTCAACGGTGTCGCCGGCCTTTGCCTGGTTCGCTTCATCGTGTGCGTGGTACTTGGCACTACGAACGATGATCTTGCCGTACAAAGGATGCTTAACGTGACGTTCAACAACCACTGTTACGGTTTTGTCCATCTTGTCGGAAACAACCTTGCCAATCAATGTGCGCTTCAGTGCGACTTTAACTTGATCGTTCATTATTTGGCATCCTTCTGGTTCATGACGGTTTTCACACGTGCGATGTCACGACGAACTTTCTTCAATTGAGAAGTGTTAGTCAGCTGTTGCGTAGCGATTTGCATACGCAGGCTGAATTGTGCCTTCAACAATTCATTCAGTTCTTTGGTCAAAGCCGCCTGATCCTTACCTTGGAGTTCAGATACTTTCATTTACAACTCCTATTATTGGCCGACTTGACGGACGACGAACGTTGTCAACAGCGGCAATTTAGCTGCAGCCAAGCGGAACGCTTCGCGTGCCAGCGTCTCATCGACACCATCCATTTCGTACAACATTTTGCCTGGTTGAATCTCGGCAACGTAGTACTCAGGATTACCTTTACCATTACCCATACGGACTTCCGCTGGTTTCTGGGAAATTGGCTTGTCCGGGAAAATGCGGATCCAGATACGGCCACCGCGTTTAATGTGACGAGTCATTGCACGACGCGCTGCTTCAATCTGACGCGCTGTGATACGACCACGACCAACTGCCTTCAAGCCAAACTCACCGAAGGAAACTGCTGTACCACGAGTATGCGAGATACCCTTGTTACGGCCTTTCTGTTCCTTGCGATATTTTCTGCGTGCTGGTTGCAGCATGATTATTCTCCTGCTTTCTCAGCCGGTGCCGCAGCGTCAGCTTTTGCGCGTACGCGCTTGGCTGCCGGGGCTGCTGCGCCGGTCGTCGGTGTTTGTCCTTCTGGACGCTTGGCGCGTGGGCGGCTATTTGGCTTGCCATCATCACGACGTGGACCGCGACGTTTTTTGTCGTCTTCCGGTGTCGATTCGATAACAGGCGCATCGCCATTTGCCAAACGATCGCCTTTGTAGACCCATACTTTTACGCCAATGATGCCGTAAGTTGTGGATGCTTCGCCAAAGCCGTAGTCGATGTCAGCACGCAGAGTATGCAGAGGCACACGGCCTTCGCGATACCATTCTTTACGTGCGATCTCGATACCGTTCAAACGACCACCAGACATGATCTTGATACCTTGAGCGCCCAAACGCATTGCATTTTGCATCGCACGTTTCATGGCGCGGCGGAACATGATGCGTTTTTCCAGCTGTTGAGCGATAGAATCAGCGATCAGTTGAGCATCGATTTCTGGCTTGCGAATTTCTTCGATGTTGACGTGAACTGGCACGCCCATCAATTTCGACAATTCAGCTTTCAATACTTCAATATCTTCGCCTTTTTTACCGATCACAACGCCTGGACGGGAGCTGTATATCGTGATGCGTGCGTTTTTAGCAGGACGCTCAATAACGATGCGGCCTACAGACGCGTTTTTCAGTTTCTTCTTCAGGTATTCACGTACCTTCAGATCTTCGATGAGCATAGTGGCAAAGTTACCATTGCCAGCATACCAACGAGAAGACCAGTTACGTGTTACTGCCAAACGAAAACCGGTTGGATGTATCTTCTGTCCCATCGTGACTCCTTAGTTACCAACGGTCACATAAATGTGACAGGATTGTTTAGAGATACGATCACCACGACCCTTAGCGCGTGCTGTGAAGCGCTTCAGAATCGCACCTTTTTCGACATAGATAGTCTTTACTTTCAGCTCATCGATGTCCGCGCCATCATTGTGCTCGGCGTTTGCAATTGCAGACTCCAACACTTTCTTGATGATTGCAGCACCTTTTTTAGGGCTGAATGCCAGGATATTCAATGCCTGATCTACTTTTTTACCGCGAATCAGGTCAGCCACCAGGCGACCTTTTTGCTCAGACAGACGCACACCGCGCAAATTTGCTTTAGTTTCCATCATCGGTCCTTATCTCTTAGCCTTTTTATCGGCAGCGTGACCCTTGAACGTGCGGGTCAGCGCGAATTCGCCGAGCTTGTGACCAACCATGTTTTCGGAAACATAAACTGGTACGTGTTGCTTACCGTTATGAACCGCAATGGTCAAACCGATGAAGTCCGGCATAATTGTCGAACGACGGGACCAAGTCTTGATTGGCTTTTTGTCTTTAGTCGCTTGCGCGGTTTCGACTTTCTTCACCAGGTGGGCGTCGCAAAACGGCCCTTTTTTCAATGAACGTGTCATGTTTTATCCCTTATTTCTTGCCACGGCGTGAGACGATCATCGAAGTAGTGCGCTTGTTGCGACGAGTCTTCTTACCCTTGGTTTGCTGACCCCATGGTGATACTGGGTGACGGCCGGCTGCAGTTTTACCTTCACCACCACCGTGCGGGTGATCGACCGGGTTCATGACCACACCGCGAACGGTAGGACGAACACCACGCCAACGCATTGCACCAGCTTTACCGATTTTGCGCAGGTTATGCTCACCGTTGCCTACTTCACCGATAGTCGCGCGGCATTCGATATGAATACGACGAACTTCACCGGAGCGCAGACGAACCTGAGCGTAAGTACCTTCGCGTGCCATCAGCACAACGCCAGCACCAGCTGTACGTGCAATCTGAGCACCTTTACCTGGCAGCATTTCTACGCAATGCATAGTTGTACCGACCGGGATATTACGGATAGGCAAGCAGTTACCAGATTTGATCGGCGCTTGAGAGCCGTTCATGACCTGATCACCAGCAGCCATACCTTTAGGGGCAATGATGTATGCACGTTCACCATCCGCGTAGCACAACAAAGCAATGTGTGCTGTACGGTTAGGATCGTATTCAATACGTTCTACTTTTGCAGGGATACCATCTTTGTTGCGTTTGAAGTCAACCAGACGATAATGCTGCTTGTGACCACCACCGATATGACGGGTAGTGATGTGACCGTTGTTATTACGGCCAGCAGTTTTTGATTTCTTTTCCAACAAAGCAGCGAACGGACGACCTTTGTACAGGCCTTCTGTCACTACCTTCACCATACCACGACGACCTGGTGAGGTTGGCTTCATCTTAACGAGTGCCATGCTTATGCCCCCTCAGTGAAGTTAATTTCCTGACCTGGCTTCAAGCATACAAAAGCGCGTCTTGTATGATTGCGGCGGCCATTAAATTTACCGGTACGTTTTTGTTTACCTTGACGATTCGCTACTTGTACGGATTCAACTTGTACTTTGAACAGCAATTCGACGGCAGCTTTGATTTCTGGCTTGGTTGCATCTGGCATAACCAGGAAAACCACTTGCTCATTCTTTTCAGCAATCATAGTTGCTTTTTCAGAAATAACAGGAGCCAGCAACACCTTCATCAGGCGTTCTTCGCTAATTTTGACTTGTGCGCTCATGCCAGCATCTCCTCAATCTTTGCCAGTGCTGGCTTGGTGATCAACACTTTCTTGTAGAACACCAAAGAAACTGGATCAGCATAACGTGGCTCAACAACCAATACGTTTGCCAGGTTACGCGCTGCCAACATCAGGTTTTCGTTGAATTCGTCAGTGATGATCAGGACGGAATCCAGGCAACCCATTGCTTTCAGTTTGTCGGACAACAGTTTTGTCTTAGGTGCGTCAACAGTCACATCGTCAACCACATTCAAACGACCTTCACGAGCCAACTGGGACAGAATCGAGCAGATACCTGCGCGATACATCTTTTTGTTAACTTTGTGAGAGAAATTCTCATCAGGTGTGTTCGGGAATATACGACCACCGCCACGCCACAATGGAGAAGAAGACATACCAGCACGTGCACGACCAGTACCTTTTTGACGCCAAGGCTTCTTGGTTGTGTGATGGACTTCTTCACGATCTTTTTGTTTGCGATTACCGCTACGAGCATTGGCTTGGAATGCAACGACGACTTGATGGATCAAGGCTTCATTGTAATCACGACCAAAGATAGTATCAGGAGCGGCTACGTTCGACGCTGCTTGACCTTGTTCGTTTAGGAGCTTCAGTTCCATGGATTAGGCTCCCTTCTTGGCTTTAACTTTAACAGCAGGAGATACAATCACCTGACCATTTTTTGCACCCGGCACGGCACCCTTCACCAGCAACAACTGACGCTCTGCATCTACGCGAGCGATTTCCAGATTTTGCACAGTGCGAGTTGCATCACCCAGATGACCAGTCATGCGCTTACCAGGGAATACACGACCTGGATCCTGCGCCATACCGATAGAACCAGGTACATTATGCGAACGGGAGTTACCGTGAGTTGCACGACCAGAAGAGAAATGGTGACGTTTGATCGTACCGGCATAGCCTTTACCAATCGTTACGCCTTGCACGTCTACTTTTTGACCAGCTTCGAACATACCAACAGGCACGACATCGCCTGCTTTCAGTTCAGCAGCTTTAGCAGCATCAATACGGAATTCTTTTAATACAGTACCAGCTTCAACACCTGCTTTTGCGAGGTGACCGGCAGCCGCTTTTGTTACGCGGGATGCACGGCGCTGACCGAAAGTTACCTGAACAGCGGAGTAACCGTCTATTTCAGGAGTTTTGACTTGCGTCACGCGGTTGTTGGACACGTCCAAAACAGTAACAGGAATCGAATCCCCATCATCTGTAAAGATGCGCATCATACCAACCTTGCGACCAACTAGGCCCAAGCTCATTTGTTTTCTCCATTCTCACCTACGATTGGGTGAGGCTGATGTTTAAAAAACTTAAACGAATAGGCCAGCCGGAGCTGACCTACATCTAAGCCTTCGATTATAGCCCGCAAATTTTTTATTTACAAGACTAATTTATTTGAATTTTCGAAAAATTGTGGTATGTCGAATTTTCAGTATTTTTCTGAGAATACTAATTTGCACCAGTATTTTCAAATCAATAAGAATTATTGCAGTTTGATTTCTACGTCAACGCCAGCTGGCAGATCGAGCTTCATCAACGCGTCAACTGTTTTGTCAGTTGGGTCAACGATGTCCATCAAACGCTGGTGAGTACGGATTTCAAATTGATCACGGGAAGTTTTGTTCACGTGTGGGGAACGCAGTACGTCGAAACGCTGGATACGTGTAGGCAAAGGAACCGGGCCTTTAACAACAGCGCCAGTGCGCTTGGCTGTTTCTACGATTTCCAGAGCGGACTGATCGATCAGTTTGTAATCGAAAGCCTTCAGACGGATACGGATTTTTTGATTTTGTGTGGACATGTTCATTCCTATAAAGAGCGAGCCAGGTACGGCAGAGCCGCCGGCATATTTAATAAAGAGCGAAAACTAAATTGGCTGCCGCATTAAATTCAATACGACAGCCAACTAGTATACTACAAATTACGGCAGATATTACTCGATGATTTTAGCAACAACGCCAGCACCGACTGTACGGCCACCTTCACGGATAGCGAAGCGCAAGCCTTCTTCCATCGCGATCGGGTTGATCAGTTTTACTGTGATAGAAACGTTATCACCTGGCATGACCATTTCTTTGTCTTGTGGCAACTCGATCGAACCAGTTACGTCTGTTGTACGGAAGTAGAACTGTGGACGGTAGTTGTTGAAGAATGGTGTATGACGGCCACCTTCATCTTTGGACAGAACATAGATCTCGCCTGTGAAGTGCGCATGTGGCTTGATCGAACCTGGTTTTGCCAACACTTGACCACGTTGGATATCTTCACGCTTTGTACCACGCAGCAATACGCCGACGTTGTCACCAGCTTGACCTTGGTCGAGCAGTTTGCGGAACATTTCAACGCCAGTACATGTTGTTTTGACTGTGTCTTTGATACCGACGATTTCGATCTCTTCGCCAACTTTGACGATACCGCGTTCGATACGGCCAGTAACTACTGTACCGCGACCGGAGATGGAGAATACGTCTTCTACTGGCAACAGGAAGGCGCCGTCAACAGCACGTTCTGGTGTTGGGATGTAGGAATCCAGTGCATCAGCCAGTTTCATGATGGCTTCTTCGCCCAGAGGACCTTTGTCGCCTTCGAGGGCCAGTTTAGCGGAACCTTGAATGATCGGCAGGTCGTCGCCTGGGAATTCGTATTTGGACAACAATTCACGAACTTCCATTTCAACCAGTTCCAGCAACTCAGCGTCATCCACCATGTCGCATTTGTTCAGGAATACGATGATGTATGGAACGCCAACTTGACGTGCCAACAGGATGTGTTCGCGAGTTTGTGGCATTGGGCCGTCTGCTGCGGAGCAAACCAGGATCGCGCCGTCCATTTGAGCCGCGCCAGTGATCATGTTTTTAACATAGTCAGCATGGCCTGGGCAGTCAACGTGGGCGTAGTGACGACCGGCTGTTTCGTACTCAACGTGGGCTGTATTGATTGTAATACCGCGCGCTTTTTCTTCTGGTGCTGCGTCGATCTGGTCGTATGCTTTAGCTTCGCCGCCGAATTTTTTCGACAATACTGTTGCAATCGCTGCTGTCAGTGTGGTTTTGCCGTGATCAACGTGGCCAATTGTACCGACGTTTACGTGCGGCTTGGTGCGCTCGAACTTACCTTTTGCCATTTTGGACTCCTAACGATTTTGATGAGAATGCTCAGGCACGCGCCCGACAAATCAGACTTGAAAACACCAGATAACCTTGGTGCCCTTGACGTGGATTGAACACGTGGCCTCTCCCTTACCAAGGGAGTGCTCTACCACTGAGCTACAAGGGCAGCTTGCTGCGCAAAACCCCGCGCAAGTAAAACTGGAGCGGGTGAAGGGAATCGAACCCTCGTCATAAGCTTGGAAGGCTTCAGCTCTACCATTGAGCTACACCCGCAAAGGCCACCACTTCAGCCGCTAATTTCTAAATTCAATTCTTTACCTGTGGTGGAGAGGGCTGGATTCGAACCAGCGTACTCGTAAGAGAACAGATTTACAGTCTGTCGCCTTTAACCACTCGGCCACCTCTCCGCAGGGAACCCCGGATTATGGAGATACTCCCTCCATCTGTCAACACCTATTTGCAAATTCCCTCTCACAGAAATGAGGGCAATCGTCAAAATTAAAGCTAAGTAGTTGATTTTATTTGAAATTATTAAAATGATATGGCGGAAGCATATCATTTAAATTTTCATCTTTGTGGAAATCGATTCACGTTGCGCTCAGGACTTTGTTGTAATTTTCGTCATGGTCGCCACCATCTCCGCCACCGCCTCTCAGATCAGGCTATGATGCAGGCAACATATCGAAAACTTTTGCCATGGCCCGTACCCTCGCATCAGATCATCAATTGCAGCGCGACGATATCCTGGAAAAGGCGGCAACTGCTTTTGCCAACCATAGTTACCCTGGAACGTCCATGAGTGTGCTGGCGCAGACTTGCGGCACGTCCAAAGCCAGACTGTACCACTACTATCCCAGCAAAGAGGCAATTCTGTTCGATTTGCTGGATCGTTATACCAGAGTCCTGATTACTCTGGCAGAAAGTCATCAGGACTTGCCTGCCTTGATTGCCGCCTTCCTGGCGGAATATGAGCATTCCCAGACCCGCCATATCGCCTTGCTGAATGATGTCAAGTTTCTGGAAGCACCGCAGCGCCAGTTGATACTTGATGCGCAGAGAAAAATCGTCGACTTGTTTGCTGCCGCCATACAGCGCAGCTTTCCTGAACGGACTACGGCACAAAACCGCAGTGCCATCACCATGCTGCTGTTTGGCATGATCAACTGGACCTTCACCTGGCTGAAACCGCAGCAGGATGCCGATAAAATTTCTTACGCTGACTTCGCCATATTGGTCACGCAGATTTTCATGCAGGGCATGCTGGGTGTGCCAGTCACCAAAGGCGACAGATAGCACCCTTCAGGCCGTCGCATGCTACCTGCCTGGTGGCACTGCTAATTTCTGGCATGGGCAATCTGATAAAACTCCATCCCATCAAATGCCCCCAGCTCCAGTGACAGCTCACTGATCCTGGTAGCCAGTTTGCGACTTAAACCAACGGCGACAAAACGCCATTCTGTGCGGCCATCCTTGCAGCTGATGTTCAGGGTGCCGGTCGCAATTTCATAGCCGCGCGCCAGGGCCATTTTGCGCATGGCATCTTCCCTGGGGATGAACCCCTTGCGAAACTGCATGGTAATCGCCACTGCGGGCCGGGATGGCAGCCAGGCCTCCAATCGGGAGACCCAGATCATGCAGGCAGCCGATAAGAATGCCAGCAAAATTGCCGCAGCATAAAAACCCACACCCACCATCACACCGATAGCAGAAGAGGCCCATAAAGAGGCGGCCGTGGTCAAACCGCTGATGGTAAAGCCTTCACGCATGATGACGCCAGCACCGAGGAAACCTATGCCGGTGACTATGCCCTGTATGGTGCGGGAAGGGTCGAGATTGACGGGATACAGTGCGCGCGAACCAAACCAGAAATCCGGGTAACCGGAAATCACCACCAGCGCGGCTGAGGCCATGCATACCAGGCCATATGTACGCATGCCGGCAGCACGGCCATGGTAGGAACGCTCATAGCCAACCACGAAGCCCAGCAGCATGGCACCAGTCAGATTCAGGAAGATGATCGCATTGGCATGCAATTCAGCCGCAGACCAGAAGCTCATGAAATAGCTTGAAAAAGATTGGGTCATAAGTGCGCCTTATTGGCTAAATTGTATGTTGATAGTGTAGCAATCGAAGCCTGCCTGAACCAGTAAAACATCGTCAAATGCTCATCCAGCAACGACTGAGCCTGACTTGCGACTAAGGATGCGTTATAATCCGGGCTCTCTTTCATTGGGGAGTAGCCTGCTCCGGTTAAATCCGGAGAAAACGCATCAACATACTTGGCCATCCGGTCATGGTGCGTTTGGTTCAATCAGCGGCAAGTGTATGAGCGCACTGATTGTATCTGGCAAGACCTTTGATAGTTATGTTTCCGCTGACCAGGGATGGGGCGGGATATAGCTGTCATTGGACAATTGCCCCATCCCGCCTATTCTCATGGAAGCTTTCCTCGTCTCTGCACTCGCTGTCACTGTTGGTGAAATTGGTGACAAAACACAATTGCTAGCCCTGTTATTGGCTGCCCGTTATAAAAAACCTGGTCCTATCGTGCTGGGCATCCTGGTTGCAACGCTGGCCAACCATACCCTTGCTGGCCTGATAGGGCAACTGGTTGCCACGCATATCGATGCCACAGTTATGCGTTATCTGCTGGGCCTGTCTTTCCTGGCGATAGCCGCCTGGACGCTGAAACCGGATGAAATGGATGATGGCGGTATCAATGAAAGCCGGTACGGCGTTTTCATGCTGACTTGCGTGACTTTCTTCATCGCTGAAATTGGCGACAAGACCCAGTTGGCGACAGTTGCGCTGGCAGCAAAATATTCTGACCTGACCATGGTCATCGCCGGTACTACCCTGGGCATGTTGATTGCTGATGTACCAGCCGTGTTTCTGGGTAAGATAGCAGCACCGAACTTTCCCTTCAAATATGTACGCTGGTGTGCCGCGGCAGTTTTTGCCATACTGGGCTTGCTGGTTTTGCTGGGTATGGAATACAAGTTTTGAATATAAATGTAAATAGCCATGTTGACATGGCAAGACCATAGAATGATGATACAGACATGATTACGATTTACCACAATCCACGTTGTTCAAAGTCGCGCGAAACACTGGCGCTGGTGCAGGCACATGCAGATGAAAACCAGTTAGGCTTGCAAGTCATTGACTACCAAAAAGCAGCTTTGAATTTCGCTGAGTTGCAAAGTCTGCTGACAGCCCTGGGCACCGACGATGTGCAAGCCATGTTGCGCAACAACGAACCTGAATATGCCAGTCTGAACCTGGCAAAGGCAGATGTGGCAAGCGCCCTGTCAGCCGTCGCTGCTCACCCGCATTTATTGCAAAGGCCGATAGTTACTTATCAAAATAAAGCGGCAATAGGACGTCCGCCGGAACACGTCCTCTCTCTTTTCAAGAAAGCCTGAGCCGCCATGTCAGAATTTAAACTTGCCGCTGGCAGCCACGTCAAATTTGGTTGTATTTCTACCCAGTTGTATCCCATCCTGCGCAACGGCCTCGCAGCAAATATGCCGCGCCAGAATTTCCAGGAAGAAGAACCAGCTGCCCATGGCATCATGGTCGGCGAGCTGATGGCTTATTTTGCTGCCTGCGCAGCATTCTGCAAGGCCACCAGCAAGCTGCATCATGAACATCAGCAAGTGCTGGGAGAATTTGTGAATGCCCTGCAAAATCAGTTGGGTGAAAAGCCACAGATGCCAGAACTGGAAAACATCGCCGTAGGCGCAGGCTTGCCAGTGATACTGGAAATTGAACTGGAGGAAGATTGTGTATTGATGGCAGACACACATTTCGTCTCAGACAATGAAGCAGAAAAAAGCTGGAAGCTGTGGCGCAGCGGTGCCTTGCTACGTGAAGGCGGCATACCAGCAGCATGGATCAAGAAATTTTACTTCCCGCGCCTGCTCGATTATCGCGATGTCGCCAGTTCCCGCAGCCCGCGTTCACTGGAACAAACGACAGATACCGCCTTGATGGTAGGTGGCCTCATGCAATCCTGGCACAAGGACACGCCAGCGGATTTATTGCATGCTTTCCGCAAGCAATATGGACGCATCAATTTTTCCCAGCATAGCAGCTTTGATGAAACTTCCCTGGAACGCTTCTTCAACCTGAACCCCATGCTGGACCCGGCAACACGTTTGCTGAATCAAATGACGATCTGGCAAGACATGGATGCGCTGGCCAAGAAACAGCAAATTCCTCTGGCCTGAGATGATTGAAAAAAAAATCCCGCCATGAATTCAAGTGATTCGGCAGGATTTTTTTATTGCTGATTTGCTTCCTTGCTTAGCTGGTTGGGCTGCGCTTGACGAAGAACAAGGCAGTGCCAATAGCCATCAGCACACCACCAAAAAAACGGTTCTGGCTCTTCAGCCATTTGGGGTCGCGGAAGTAACGCTGCATGCTCGATGCAGCAAAGGCATAGCCATGCATAACTACCAGGTCAATCAAGCACATGGTGACGCCCAGTATCAATAATTGAGGTAACAGCGGTGCGTCATGCGAAATAAACTGCGGCAATACGGCCACCATGAAGATGATGCCCTTGGGGTTAGTGGCATTCGTCAGGAAGCCGGTCAAAAACCTTTTGGACATGCTGGGCACCTGCGTACCGACGCTACTGGCACTGGTTGCATCATTGTCAGTCACCACGTCTACCCTGGCGCGCCATTGATTGATACCCAGGTAAATAAGGTAAAGCGCACCAACAGTTTTAACCACGCTAAAAGCAAATTCTGAGGCCATCAGAATAGAGCCTACACCAGCGCCAGCAATTGCCAGTATCAACAACAGGCCAGCTTGCAAACCCATGATAGTGCCACTGGTTTTTTTAACACCATAATTGAGACCATGAGACATGGACAACACAGCACCGGAACCAGGTGAAACGGCGATAACGCAAGCAGCAAAAAAGAAAGTAAGCCAGGTAGTGAAGTGCATGAGATTCGTCCCGCTGAGATAATGACAGGACATTGTAACGCTAAGATTTTATCCTTGCAGTCAGTACAAGCACTTACTCAGGTGCTTAACCGCGCATCATGGCTGCCAGCAACTGGCTCTTCAGAGTCTTGATGAGCGCAGTTTCGTCTGGTGGCACACCTTCATCTGCATTCACATCACGGTCTGCATAAAATAGGCCGAGTGGCTTTTTCTGTATGACCAGCGGCAGGATGATGAAGCTGCGCGCATCCGGCAATAACTGTTTATGCCAGTCCGGCAGCAGGTTTTGTATCTTGGTAACCGAGGCGTCGGAGATCATCAGGTCAACATTATTGCTCATCGCCAGATGGAATAAATTCTGGTCAGGCTTGCCACTGAAGGCAAAGCCCCTTTGTCTTTCCTGGTAATTTTCACCTATCGCCAGCCGCGCGACGTAGCGCACGGTTTGCAGGTCACGCAGACAGACCGTGGCAAAGCGAAAACCCATGCTGCTGTACAAGGTCTCCAGCACCAGCAAAATCAGGTCATTCAGTTTAAAGCTGTCAGATGCCAGCATTTGCGTCACATCCTGCACGCCAGCCAATAAAAGATCGCGAGCATGCTTGGGCTTGCCACTGGGATGCCGCTCATCATTCTGGATTTCGCCAGCTTCATAATTCTGCAACAATAGATCATTTGGCACACCATTGGTGGTGTTGTCATCGGCATCACCGATATGGATATCGCCCATGGCGATGTCCATGCTCTTGGCCAACTGCCTGGTCTCAGTCTCTACCTTGATGAGCATCTCATCGAGTATGGCCTGATCAAAATCCAGTGCCTTGCCGTATTTTTGCAATAGGGGTTTGGCTTTTTCACTAAGGGTACCGACTCCGGCACTCATGATGGTGGTCGCCAGCGCATCGCTGAAGCTGGCCACCTGCCGCAACCATTCAGCGCGTGTATTCACCTTCTTCAAATCACCACCAGGCAAAGGGACCAGCGATTGTATGATGGTGTCGGGTATCTTCCATTCCTGCAAAGCCATTTCGCCAAAGCGCTCATAGCTACAACCCAGCAGCATGGAACTGGCATCCTGGGATGTGGTTTTCCCGGTCTGCAACATGGCCTGGATACGGGTATACAAGGGGTGATCATAGGATGCCACCAGTATCTTGCCGACATTCTTGAACAAGGCAGCCACTGCCGCTTCTTCGCCATCCTGGAAGCGTCCACGCGCAGCCATTTCACGTCCTACTATGCTGGCACACAGGGCCTGCACCAGTTCACGCCTGACGCTATTGGCATGGCTTTTATCCTTGAAGCAGTCTACCAGCAACATCGCCATGGCACTGGTCTTGATGCTGTTAAAACCCAGCAAAAATATTGCCCTTGATATGGTAGTGACAGGTGCGCCTGAACTGGTGCGGTAATGGATGGTATTGGATAACCTGAGGATTTTTTGTGTCAGGGCGACATCGGCCAGCACAAAATGCGCTAGCTTGGCGACCGGGTCTTCGCTTGATGAAGTGATTTCGACAACTTTGGTGATGGATACGCCCAAAGTCGGCAAATTACTTTCTTCATTAATTTGCTTAAGCAAAAGATCACGCGCTGTTACCGGTGCGTGCTCGCCTAAATGAACAGAAGGTTGAATAGCCATGGTCTCCGCAACTACCTATTTTTTTTGACAAACCATTCTGAAATCTGGCTTTCTCATTTTTACTTGGCAACACGGGCAGCATTGATGCCGTATTTTTTCTGCAATTCATCGTGCAAACCGCGGATTGCTTTCAGGCGTGGATTCATGGGGTCAAGACGGCGGGCAGATTCGATCAGGCTACGTGCCAGTTCACCCGTAGCATGGTCCCATCCCATGTTTTCCAGGCATTTCAAGGCAGCCAGCGCCGCATTCAAGACCACTTGCGGATTGTCAGGTGACTTGCGTGCCGCCGCTGCCATCAGTTCTACCGAGCCACGGAAATCGCCTTGCTTGGCTTTTTGCACACCCATAGCAACCAGGTCCATGACTTCTTTCTGGCTGCGTTGTGCCAGTTCTTTGCCAAGATGGCCTTTACCGGCACTTTCAAATACCCCCAGTGCCTTATTCATGACTTGCTGGTTACTCGCATTCTTCATGACATCAAGAATGATCTCGGAAGCATTGTCTTCCTGATCATTTTCAAGGCAACTTTTTGCCAGACCCAGCTTGGCATCAGTGGACAAACCTATGTCTTCGCGGGAGGCTGCCACGGCATTCCCAAGCTCCTCGCCCAGCCTGGCATCGCCAGTCTTGGCATGGATCATGGCAGCAGAAATGGCACGTACCGCAGCGGTTTTCTTGAGGCCGGACATATTCTTTTCCAGGTCACGCACTACCGACTTGGCCTGCTCCATATCGCCTTTTTTGACCAGGGCATCGACCAGGTTCAAATGATCTTCAGGGTCGCGGAATTCAGAAAACTTGGCCTTGCTGACGACTTTTTTCAAGACGTTTTCAGCGGTTTCTATGTCACCAGTCGCTAACGCGATCTTGCCCAGCTTGCGCAAACGCCTGACTGCATGGGGAGATACGCTTACAGCAACATCCAGCACCTCTTTTGCCTCTGGCAGCTCACCCACCATTTCATGGGTCTTGGCCAGCCAGTCATAGGCATCCATGTACTTATTGTTTTCTGCCACCAGGTTTTTCAGTATATCTTCAGCTTCCTGGTACTTGCCCTGCATGAACAGGGTTTTTGCCAGACCCAGGCGGGCCCAGGCGACGGCTTTTAATTCAAATAAATATTTATATAATTCTTCTGCCTCGGCAGCCTCACCCTGTACCACATGCAATTCAGCACGCAGGCGCATGAAATCGATGGCATATTTGGGGTAGTCGCGCTCACCATGATGGCAAGCCATGATGGCTTCAGGGATCTGGCCCTGCTCCATGAGCTGATGGACATCCACAAAGGCCTTGCGTTTTTCCAGCGCGCGAATGACGCGCTCGAGCAACATGTCGGCGGTAAAGGGTTTCAGCAGGTAATCGGAAGGGGCCAGCTCGGCAGCACTGACTACCTTGGCGTAAGAACGCTCAGCTGTCACCATGATGAAGATGGTCGACAAAGGGGCAAGCTTATGGTGGCGCATGTCTTCTAGCAGTTGCTGGCCATCCTGGCCTACACCCAGATCGTATTCGCACAAGATCAGGTCAAACACCTTGGCTTGTATGGTGCGCACAGCCGTACCGGCAGAAAGCCCGTGTTCTATCTTGGTAATGCCGCACAGATTCAGCATATTGTGCAAACTGACCCGCATGCCTGCATGCGGTTCAACGAGCAATGCCCTGATGTCGCTGAGTTCGCTCATTTCTACCTTTGGCGTAATTTATTGTTGATCTCGCTGTAGTGCGTGCCAACCTGTCATCCCTGGCCGGCAAACACCGTTAAGCCTGATTTGGCTTAATTGACCATTTCATTATATTGAAGTGACGGCGCATTAATATGGAAACTTTACCCCTATGCAGCAACAATGTTGCAAGGCTTTAACATATTTAACGCATTTACTTGAATATCCGCGCAAGCAAAAGGACAAACAGGGAAATCAGAATGGTAGAAGCAAAGGGGAAGGAGAAATTGCGGCCAAACAGTTTAAAACGCACATCGCCCGGCAAACGGCCTATGCCAAGCTTTTCCAGCCAGGGCAGCAGGCTGGAAAACACCACGACGGCGATAAAGATGGTTAATACCCAGCGTAACAAAGCCTGCTCCTGTTTTAATTGCCTCGCGGAAATTTTTCAATGTAAATCAAATCCTCAGCCATCATAAGCGGTGACTGCGGTCCAGGCGTAATAAATTTTCTGGCAATTCCACGCCCTGCCCCATGACCAGCACTTTGAACAACTCCCCCATCTCCGCTGGCGACACCAGCTTTTGCAGGGCATTTGCCTGTGGCAGGTAATCCATGACTTGTTCTGGTGAGGTGCGCACCAGTACATCGGCGATGCCCGCCGCTGTCAAAAAACTGGCCTGGCTGGTGTAATTCAATAACTCCAGCCCTGCCGACAAGCCTGCCCTGGCCATGGCGGTAAAGTCAACATGGGCGGTGATGTCCTGCAAGCCTGGCAAATAAAAGGGATCGGGATGAGCGTGATGACGGTAATGACACATCAGGCTGCCTTGCTGACGCTGCGGGTGATAATACTCGGCAGCCGGAAAGCCGTAATCTATCAGTATCGCCGCTGCTGGCTTGCCGCTGGCGAGCAACATGGTTGCCAGGCTATGCATGAAACCGCTGGCGATCGCATGGACTTCCGTCAGATAACTGACCGGCAATTCATCTGCATAAGGGATTTGCGCAATCTTGTCAGGACTACATGTCTTTGGCTGTTCACGGAAAATCAGTCTTGGCGCACTATCTTCGTCTACTACTGCCACACCGACCTCACGCCAGCCATCAGCAGTCTTGATGACGAGGTCAACCGGCATGGCATCCAGAACCTCATTTCCCAGTACTATGCCGGAAAAAGAGTCTGGCATTTTTTGCAACCATTGCACTTGTGGAAAGCCTTTCAACAATTCTTCCTGACGTGCGCGCAGTTCGCCGGACAATTCCACGATAAAATAGCGTTCTATCGCGATTCCAGACAATTGACATTCCGACAAAAAATCCAGGGCCAGCTTGCCCGTGCCTGCGCCGAACTCCATGACTTCGGCTGCAGTTTGACTGAATAACTGACTTGCCAACCCGGCCAGGGTGGCTCCAAATAGCGGCGACATTTCCGGCGCGGTTGTAAAATCACCGTCTTTGCCTAATTTTGTGGCGCCTCCGCTGTAATAGCCAAGGTCAGGCGCATACAGCGCCAGTTCCATGTAGCGCGAAAACGGTATCCAGCCCTGATGTTGGTGGATGTCGTCGATAATCAGTTGTTGCAAGGCAGATGAAGCGGCCAGCGCATCATCGCCAGGCACAGGTAGAGATAATTTATGCATAGCCGCATTGTATTGAAAACACAGTAATCCTTGTCAAGAATTTCCATGAGAGACGTATGAGCAGCAATAGCCACACAAACCGCACAGCACTAATCACCGGTGCCGCCAAACGCATAGGGAGGCATATCGCCCTGCATATGGCGCGGCAGGGTTGGGATATTCTTGTCCATTATGGCAATTCAGCAGCAGAAGCACAGACCCTGGTGACTGAAATCCAGGCAATGGGGTGTCGTGCCCATGCCTTGCAGGCCGACCTGGCAAATGAAACAGCAACGCATGCCTTGTTGCCCGCAGCAATAGCCGCCATGGGCAAGATAGATTGCATCGTCAACAATGCATCGCTGTTTGCAGAAGACGATGTACACAGCTTCAGTCAGGCCAGCCTCGACAGGCATATGCATGCCAACCTGGCGGCCCCCATCATACTGGCGCAAGCCCTGCATGCGGCAACCGCTGATGGCGAACAAACCTGCGTCATCAATCTGCTGGATCAAAAGCTGTACAACCTGAACCCCGATTTTTTGTCATACACCCTGTCCAAGGCAGCACTGCAATGTGCGACGACGACACTGGCGCAGGCGCTGGCCCCAAAAGTGCGGGTAGTTGGCGTTGCACCCGGCATTACCATGGAATCCGGCCATCAAAGCACGGCAGATTTCCAGCTGGCACACCAGGTCACACCACTGGGCAAGTCCAGCACGCCTGAGGATGTTGCCCGCACCGTCTGTTTTCTGGCGGACAGCCCTGCCGTGACCGGTACCACCATCCTCGTCGATGGCGGCCAGCACCTTATTCCCTTGCAGCGCGATGTCATGTTCCTGGCGACTGCAAACCAAGTTATTTCACCTTAATCCCGGGACCACCATGTTATCCATCCTGCACCACCCCCAGCTCTCAGACTGCCGCCGCCTGTTCTTGCGCAATTATGAAATCTCTATCAACATCGGCGTGCATGAGTTCGAGAAAAAGGGCGAACAGCGCGTGCTCTTCAATGTCGATCTGTATATCCCGCTGGCGCTTTCTACACCCAAGGATGATCAACTGGAAGAAGTCGTCGATTATGATTTCATGCGTTGCACGATAGCGGACCGTATTTCCAAGGGCCACGTACACCTGCAGGAAACCCTGTGCGATGATGTCGCGACTATCATGCTGGCACATCCTAAAGTACGCGCCGTGCGCATCTCTACCATGAAACCTGACGTCTATCCTGATTGCGAAGGCGTGGGCGTAGAAGTATTCAAGATCAAAACTGACATCTGAACATTATCATGCATGCTCTTAATGAAACATTGATGGACACCCCGGCAGAAGTAAAAGCCACGGCCACCACTACCACCAAGTCACAAGAAAAAATTACCTACGAAAACAATAAGCTGCATAAGCGCTTATGCCGCCTGGTTGGCCAGGCGATAGGTGATTTCAATATGATAGAAGAAGGCGACAAAGTCATGGTTTGCCTGTCTGGTGGCAAGGACAGCTACGCCCTGCTGGATATCCTGATGACCCTGCGTGAACGTGCGCCCATCAATTTCGATATCATCGCGGTCAATCTCGATCAAAAGCAACCGAACTTCCCCGACCATATCTTGCCAGCCTATCTGGAAAAACTGGGCATACCCTACCATATAGAAAACCAGGATACCTATAGCATCGTCAAGCGCCTGATCCCGGAAGGAAAGACGACTTGCTCACTGTGCTCACGTCTGCGTCGCGGTATTTTGTACCGCGTGGCCGATGAACTGGGTGCCACCAAGATCGCGCTTGGCCATCACCGTGACGATATCCTGGAAACTTTTTTCCTGAATATGTTCTTCGGCGGCAAACTCAAGGGCATGCCAGCCAAGCTGCAGTCTGATGATGGCAAGCACATCGTCATCCGCCCGCTGGCTTATGTCAAAGAGTCCGACACTGAGCGTTATGCCGAAGTCAAAAACTTCCCCATCATCCCCTGCGATTTATGCGGTTCACAAGAGAATCTGCAACGCAAGCAAATCAAAGGCCTGATGCGTGAATGGGACAAGAAATTCCCTGGCCGTGTAGATAATATCTTTGCATCCTTATCGACCGTCGCACCTTCACATCTGATGGACAAGAACCTGTTCAATTTCAGGGATTTGAAAGTTGATGGCGAAGTAAATCCAAATGGTGATATCGCCTTTGATGATGAGCCTTGTGCGACGCCTGCTGCGGGTGTGATTTCTTTGCATCTGGATCAGGATTAAATCCTTGCGTATCAAAACAAAGGCTGCTTGCGGGCAGCCTTTGTTTTATTCAAAACTGTCACGCTATTCGACTACCCGCTTTCCACACACCCATGACTACAGGGATACCGCTCACAACGCGCACGCGCATATAGTCAGCCCGCAATCCCACGGCAATCTCACCTCTGTCGTGCAAACCTATCATGCGTGCTGGATTACGCGTCACAGTGGCCACAGCCTTGGGCAAGCCAAAGCCTTCGTTTTGCAGCAGGAAAGCCGCATGCAAGAGACTGGCTGGTACATAGTCTGAAGACAATACATCCAGCAAATCCAGGCGCGCCAGTTCTGCTGCAGACACATTGCCGGAATGTGAACCACCACGCACCATATTTGGTGCTCCCATGATGATGCCCAGGCCCTGTTCACGGGCAGCCCTGGCAGCAGCAACGGTGGTAGGGAATTCAGATATCGTCACGCCATCATCGACACCTTCGGCCACATGTTCTACCGTTGTATCATCATGCGTAGCCAGTGGCACAGGCACATCCAGTTCACGGCAACTTGCTACGATGGCGCGGCGGTTGGAAGCGGCATAAGCGACTTGCCTGAGCAGCAAACGCTCCAGCATGGAATCTACTTTTTCTTCGCTCCAGCCGCGCTTGCCGGATACATAGACACGGTAATGCGTCAGGTCTGTCCACTGCCTTTGGCCGGGCGTATGGTCCATCAGTGAAACCAGCTTCAGGCGCTCGTCATGCAGATAAGGAGCGAACATGTCCAGCAAGCCTTCTTCTGCCAGCTCCAGGCGCATGTGCAGGAAGTGATCTGCACGCAAGATGCCTGAGTCTGCGGCCATGCGCAAACCTTGGGTACATGATTCGAGGCTGTCATTGCGCAGGCTGTCTGAATCAATATCGCCGACGGAAATCGCATCAAGCACTGTCGTGACGCCGGATGCAGCGATCTGGACATCATGCGCCAGTATCGCTGGCAGCGTGGGCCAGACTACCTTGGGACGTGGCATCAGGTGTTTTTCCAGATTGTCAGTATGCAGCTCTACCATGCCGGGCAAGAGATAATCACCCTGCCAGTCATCTGTACCTGTGACACTGGAAGCACGGGCGGCTTCAGTCAGGTCAGCTATCCTGCCCTGTTCTACCAGCATGGAGCCGTTGATGATTTCATCGGCCAAAACAATTTGTGCATTTTCTATTCTGTTCATCATGCTGCCACCAAAGAGACTGCTGCGGGGATGGAGAAAATTCTGGTTGCCAGCGCCTGGCGCACCACTTCATCATGGAAGATGCCAACGACAGCCGCACCGCGTTCACGTGCGGCATTGATCATGTCGATAACCGTGGCGCGATTGGCTTCATCCAGTGAAGCAGTGGGTTCATCAAGCAAAAGTATGGGGTAATCGCAAATCATGGTGCGGGCGATATTGACGCGCTGTTGTTCACCGCCAGAAAAAGTCGCAGGCGGGATTTGCCACAAACGTTTGGGTATGCGCAGGCGTGACAATAATTCTTCTGCCTGTTCATAAGCAGCCTGCTTTTCCACGCCGCGCATGAGCAAGGGTTCTGCCACCAGATCCAGAGTGCTGATGCGGGGTATCACGCGTAAGAACTGGGTCACGAAACCCAGGGTACTATGCCTGACTGCCAGCACCTGTTGTGCAGGTGCCGATTGCACATCCACCCAGCCGCCTTCGTCCGTGTCACCCTTGTGCCAGATATTCACGCTGCCACTGCTGGCACGGTAATTGGCATACAGACAGCGCAGCAGGGTACTCTTGCCTGCCCCTGAAGGCGCATGAATGACCACGCATTCACCAGCATCTACCTGCATGTCTATTTTTGACAGGATGGACATTTCCTGCCCGCCTTGCAGATGCAGGGTAAAGTCCTTGGAAAGACCTTCAACTACGATACGTTTCAACATGTGTTCCTCAAGCCTGCAAAACGGATGACACCAGCAACTGGGTATAGGGATGTTGCGGATCATCGAGCACCTGATCAGTCAAACCCTCCTCAACTACCTGCCCCTGGCGCATGACCATGAGGCGGTGAGCAAGCAAACGCGCCACAGCCAGGTCATGGGTGACAATGACGGCGGCGACCTGCAATTGCGAAACCAGTTGGCGCAATAAATCCAGCAAACGCGCCTGCACGGAAACGTCCAGGCTGGCCGTAGGTTCGTCCATGAAAATCAGGCGCGGTTTGGTCACCAGGTTACGGGCAATCTGCAAACGCTGTTGCATGCCGCCCGAGAAATCACGCGGCAAATCATCAATGCGCGCCGCATCAATTTCCACCCTGTGCAACCAGTCCTGCGCCTCGGCACGTATCTGGCCATAATGGCGGGCACCAACTGCCATCAGGCGTTCACCGACATTGGCACCGGCAGAGACTTCTACCCGTAAGCCATCCCTGGCACTTTGATGGACAAAGCCCCAGTCCGTGCGTGCCAGCAAGCGACGACGTGCTTCGCTGATGGTGAACAATTCCACCATGCCTTCATCACGGGTATTGAACAAGACTTCACCCTGCTCTGGCTGCAACTGGCCTGCCAGGCAATTCAACAGCGTGGATTTGCCGGAGCCGGATTCACCGACTATGCCCAGCACTTCACCCGGATACAGACTCAGGTTGACTTGCTCACAGGCCGCCTTGCCACCATAAAATTTACTGACATTGCGTGCCTGTAGCAACGGTTGGGTATTATCAATATTCATCTTGCTCATGCCTGTTCTTCCCTGCGGGTACGGCAATAATCAGTATCGCTGCAGACAAACATACGTGAACCCTGGTCATCGACGATGACTTCATCAAGGAAGCTGTCATTCGCATCGCACATGGCGCAGCGGTGATCCCAGTGTTCTATCTCAAATGGATAATCTTCAAAATCCAGGCTCTTCACAGGCGTATAAGGCGGCACGGCATAGATGCGTTTTTCACGACCGGCACCAAATAATTGAAGGGCGGGATTTTTATCCATCTTGGGATTATCAAATTTAGGAATAGGCGAAGGACGCATCAGATAGCGTTCATTGACGATGACAGGATAATCATAAGCAGTTTCTATCTTGCCCAGTCTGGCGATATCTTCATACAGCTTGACGCTCATGAGGCCATAGTCGGCCATCGCATGGTATTTGCGTGTCTCGGTTTCGCTGGGTTCCAGCCAGCGCAGGGGTTCAGGGATAGGCACCTGATACACCATGATCTGGCCTTCAGTCAAAGGGATTTCCGGGATACGGTGGCGGGTTTGTATGACGGTAGCCGCCGTAGTTTTTTCGGTGGTTGCCACACCCGTGGTACGACGGAAGAAGCGACGGATATTGACCGCATTGGTGGTATCATCAGACCCCTGGTCTATGACTTTCAAGACATCATCCTGGCCTATGATGGCGGCAGTGACTTGTATACCGCCCGTGCCCCAGCCATAAGGCAGGGGCATTTCACGCCCGCCGAATGGCACCTGGTAACCGGGTATAGCAACCGCCTTCAGGATGGCACGCCTGATCATGCGCTTGGTTTGCTCATCAAGATAGGCAAAGTTATAGCCAGCTTCAGGCTCAGTCCTGGCAGGCGCGGTTTGCTCTGGGGTCTCTTGATATTCCTGAGTTTCCATGGTGTCCATCTCCATCATCATGCAGCCTTCTTGCCGGATTTTTCAGCGGCTTGTTCATCTGCTGCTTCAAGCTTGCCAGCTTCAGCAGTCTTGGCATCAAGGCTTGCGCGTATGCCACGCAAGAGGCTGAGTTCAGCCTGGAAATCCACATAATGCGGCAGCTTCAGATGCTGCAAGAAGCCAGATGCTTCTACATTGTCGGCATGGTAGAGCACGAATTCTTCCATCTGTGCCGGTGCGGTGATTTCTTCTTTTAGTTCGCTGGCGCGCAAGGCGCGGTCTACCACACCCATGGCCATGGCCTTGCGTTCGCAATGACCAAAACCCAGGCCATAGCCGCGGGTAAATTTCGGCGCTTCAATTTGTGAACCGACAAACTGATTCACCATCTGGCATTCAGTGATATCGATCTCACCTATGTCTATGGCAAAACCCAGTTCTTCAGGAACGACTTGTACGCTGACCTTGCCATAACGTATCTCGCCAGCAAAGGGATGGTTGCGTGCATAACCGCGCTGGGTGGAATAAGCCAGTGCCAGCAAAAAACCTTCATCACCACGGGCCAGACTTTGCAGGCGCAGGGCGCGGCTGGCAGGGAATTGCAGGGGTTCACGTGTCAGGTCAAAAGGCTCGGGGTCACCTTCAGGTATCAATTCAGGTTCGATCAAACCTTCTGCATTCAAGAAATCGAGTACACGCGGACAAGCTTCTGTTGTTATGTTTTCCTGCGCTACAGGCTCAGACTCACCAACACTCATCGCTTCTGCCGCCAGTGAAAAATCCAGCAGGCGCTGGGTATAGTCATAAGTCGCCCCCAATACCTGACCACCCGGCACATCCTTGAAGGTTGCCGAAATACGTCTTTGTATCAGCATATTGGCGGTATCCACAGGCACGGTCGCCATCAGGCGCGGCAAGGTTGTGCGATAGGCGCGCAGCAGGAAGATGGCTTCTATCAAATCGCCACTGGCTTGCTTGATGGCGAGTGCTGCCAGGTCTTTGTCATACAGCGAAGCCTCGCCCATGACGCGGGCCACGGCCAGCGACATTTGCTCGCGTATCTGGGCTATGCTGAGTTCAGGAACAGCAGTATCGCCACGGCGCATTTTCGCCAGCGCTTCATACGACTGGGCAATGGCTTTCTCGCCACCTTTGACGGCTACGTACATGGCAACTCCTCAGACTGCACTGCAGCTATCTTGCTGGTGCGCGGCAAACCCAGCACTGCGTCGCCGCTGCAAAAAATCACATCCACACCTTGTGGAAAGGCGGCGTGATTGGCTTGCCATTTGCTGACGAAATCTGCAGGCAAGCCACTGATGTATATGCTGCGCTTGTCCTTGATGCCGGGGCCTGTGAGCTGGTATTCAGTGCCATTAGAAAAATCATCGACTTGTATCAGCAAGGTCGCGGACTTGTCCGGGTAAGTCATGCTACCCTGGGCAAAGGCTTGCAAATCCAGTTGCTGCAATGAGCTGCCCAATACCGCAAAATTCGCGGCGGACTTTTCATGTACCAGCGGCAGGCCGCAATGGAAGCGTAGATAAGTACGCACTGCATCATTATCGAGTTCATCTGCCAGCCAGGCTGTGGTTTCATAATCCATCAGAGCGAGGCAGGCGGCGGCTGTCGCCATATGCAAAGGTGCAGGTGCTTGCAGCTTCACTCTGAGACGCTGGATAGTGCCGGGCTCGGACAAGGCTTTCATCAAACTACGGAAGACAGTCTGCGCATCATGCACCGTGTCTTCCCAAGCAGGCAAAAGTTGCTGCATGGATGAAGCTGCAGTATCCGGTGTATATGTCATGCATCTTCTCCTCTGACCATGGTCATGAATTCCACCCTGGTGGCTTGCGCTTCAGCCTGTAATTGTTCACGCTTCTGTTGCAACAATAGCTCTAGTGGCTTGATGATATTTTCTTCGACTGCAGGCCTGTGCTCACCCTGCATCAGCGCATCAAAAATCGCCGCCCATTCTGCATGACGCTGGTCACGGCCAGCCACATAGGCCACGCCAGTTTCACCCGTCGCCAGACGCAAGGCACAGCGCGTCACGGACATTTCACCGAGGTTGAACTGGCTGCCACTGCCGCCGGTTCTGGCACGCACCATGGCCAGACCAGTTTCGGGTTTTCTTAACCATAGATAGGAAGGTAGTTCACCGAATTGGCGCACACTGGCAGCCAGTTCTGGTGCAGGCGCTTTCGCCAGTATGGACATCCAGCGGGCACGCTCTTGCTGGGTAGAATTGGGGGTTTGATCAGCGTTCATAGACTCACATTACAACAGGAAAAAATGAAGCCTTGATGACATTTAGCGTGGAATTTTCTTGTCAATTTCCAGTCATATTTCAGGTTTATGATTTGTCATCCAGACCAAGAGGCTCAAGATGGAAACGCATATCGCTCTACAAGGTGGCAAGTATCTGCAACAAGACCAGAACGGTCATCCTGGCTGGTCTGAAGACAGCCTGTATCTGCAAGGCTTGCACATCGCCAGCGCAGGCGGCAGTCACTTCCAGCACAATGGCAAACAACAGTTTTTTGATGCCACAGGTTTGCTGATACTTCCCGGCCTGGTTGATATCCATGGCGACGCCTTTGAGCGCCAGTTGCAACCACGTCCGGCAACCAGTTTTGCCTACGATATCGCCTTTGCCGATACCGACAGACAACTGATCAGCAATGGCATTACCACAGCCTGCCACGGCCTGACCTTTTCATGGGAAGGTGGCTTGCGCGGACGTGAAGCAGCACTGGCTACCTTAGAGCAAGTAGCCGCACAAAAATCGCGCGTGCATGCCGATCACCTGATACATCTGCGTTTTGAAAATCACCACATGGATGGTTTGCATGATGCGCTTAACTGGATAGAGTCTGGCCTGATTGCCTTCTTTGCCTTCAATGAACACCTGCCATCCATCCTGAAAAAAAGTGCGTCGCCAGAAAAACTGGTGGCTTATGCTGAACGTGCACGTTGCGATGTGGCCGGTTTTCTGGAACGTCTGCACAAGGCACAATCACGCTCACCAAAAGTAGCGCAGGCGATCAGCCAACTGGCTGCAGCTTGCCGCCAGCGCGGTATCGCCATGGCATCTCATGATGATGAAACCCGTATGGACAGGGAACGCTTCCAGGAACTGGGCGTCGATGTCAGTGAATTCCCCAAGACGGAAGAAGCCTTGCAGGCGGCGAAAGCCCTGGGCAACCATGTCGTCATGGGTGCGCCGAATGTCTTGCTCGGTGGCAGTCATTGTGGCGGTTTGTCAGCCAGTGATGCAGTGCGTCGCGGCCTGTGTGACACGCTGGCATCTGATTATTATTACCCCGCCTTATTGCATGCGCCTTTCCACCTGGAGCAGGAAGATGTTTGCAGTCTGGCACGGGCCTGGCAACTGGTGTCACTGAACCCTGCCCGTGTACTGGGCCTGCATGACAGGGGCAATATCGCTGCTGGCCAGCGTGCCGACATTCTCATGATTGAGAAGCAGGCTGACGGCAGTCCACGCCTGATTGCCACCATCGCCGCAGGCAAGCTGGTATTTTGCGCCGAGCCGCAACGCCTGCAATATCAGCAAACCCTGGAACTGGCCGCCTGATGCGCTATGCCCTCTACTTTTCCCCCGCACCAGATAGCCCATGGTGGCAGGCCGGTGCTAGCTGGCTGGGGCGCGACCCCATGCACGCGGGGAAAATACAGCAATCACATATCAATGGTCTGCCAGATGTCCTGCTCAGCCAGCTCACCAGTGAAGCCCGTCGTTATGGTTTTCATGCGACGCTGAAAGCCCCGTTCAACTTGCTTGAGGGTTTTCAGGAAGCAGACCTGATACAAATGGCCAGTGCTTTTGCCCAGGTGCAGCCTGTCATCAGCATCAGGGAAATGCAGGTGCGCATGATGGGTAACTTCCTGGCCCTGCGTCCACATGGTGATGAAGCGGAAATCAATGCCCTGGCCATGCGTTGCGTCAGTTATTTTGACTTGCTGCGTCGTGCGCCTGATGCGGCTTATCTGGCCAAGCGCCGTCATGCCGGTCTCAGTGCCAGGCAGGAAGCGCTATTACAGCAATGGGGTTACCCATACACCGAAGAAGAATATCGCTTCCACCTGACACTCAGCGACGATTTGCTGGATGTGGATGCCGATGCGCAGTATGCCTTGCGCAAGGCAGCAGAACAGCAATTCTCACGTCTGCTGGACAATACACAGCTCGATATAGATGCGCTGACGATTTTCCGTGAAGAGCGTCCCGGTGCGCCTTTTAACTTCTGGATGCGTTTCCCCTTCCAGGCCAGGGTGCAGCAAAAATCCCTGCCTGCTACTGGCCGCCTGTATTTTGTCGTCGGTCCTTCAGGCGCTGGCAAGGATACCCTGCTGCACTGGGTCAAAGAGAACCT
>Ga0207952_1000282_pt1 | contig 48487 bp, 45 predicted proteins | sample SubbioR12Aug_8Ca_FD_184831 | JGI IMG/M metagenome (GOLD analysis project Ga0207952, IMG submission 184831) | Serpentinite rock and fluid subsurface biosphere microbial communities from McLaughlin Reserve, California, USA - CR12Aug_8Ca (SPAdes) | ecosystem: Environmental > Terrestrial > Deep... | reverse complement strand
ATCGACGTTGACATTAAAGCGTTTTGCCTGCTCCTGATTCGTCACGGGTAAATGCGGTTCGGGCTTTATCGATGCATGTAGCCAGGATAAAAAAAATGTCCAGCTCAGCCAGCCAATTGCAATCAGTAAAATAATTCCCCCGTACATCTGCAGCAATTCCAGTAAGGTTTTGTAGCCGCCGAACCAGCGGATTTCGTCGGACAGACTTTTCACGCCCATCAACCAACCCGCCAAGGTAAAAACCGGCAGTAAAAAGTACAGCCACAACAGCCAGCTCATGCACACCAAAAACGCGGAGCCCAATTTTTGCCGCGGACTTTGTAAGTGAGGATGATTAATGATGACGTGTTTCATTTTTGCCGTAAGCCTCTGTCCAGTGTGACCCATACCGCCCTTTGGCCTTTTTTCTTCAGCAAGGCCGTGATGCAGCCATTGATAGTAGTGCCGACATTGATCAGCCAATACACGATAGGATACCAAATCATCCAGTAGTAGTGCCGGGCCGAGCCGCCACTTTGTTTCTCGTAAACCGAATCGATACTTAAACTGACGCCGAATTGAATCAAGCATGTCACACATAACAACGTGCTGGTCCAGTGCGGAGATAAATCCGCCAAGGCTTCCTGAGGTTGCACGCTCAGTATCCAGTCGAGCGGCGTGGCCAGCAACAGAGCGACCACTAAAAATGCCCAGGACACGCTGATGCAACATTCCAGATATAGTGGCCACATGCCGCGCGAGCGCCAACGCCACAGCTGGCTAAAATAGCGCAACAGCACCTCCGCGCCGCCTTGCGCCCAGCGGCTGCGTTGTTTCCATAACCCGCGCAAGGTTTCCGGCATTAACACCCAGCACAAGGCATTGGGCTCAAAACGGATGCGCCAGCCGGCCAGTTGCATTTTCCAACTGATGTCGATATCTTCGGTGACCATATCCGGGCTCCAATAACCGACCTCATGCAAGGCGGTTTTGCGAAATCCCGCAATCACGCCGGAAATGGTAAAGATATGTCCATAAGCCCGCTGGGCGCGTTTGATCATGCCGACGATGGCGGAAAACTCCCCCACCTGTATCTTGCCCAACAGCGTGGAGCGGTTGCGGATGCGCGGATTACCGGTGACGGCGCCGACGTAGGGATCGTCCAGAAAATGTTTGACTATCCACGCGGTAGCGTTGGGCGCCAACAAGGCGTCGCCGTCGATACCGATCAGAATTTCGCTGTTGGCCAATAACGCCGCGGTGCGCAAACCCACGGCCTTACCCTGGTTGCTGACCAGGTTGACTACCCGTAATCGCGGATGTTGATCGGCCAGTTCGTGCAGGATGTCCAACGTGTTATCGCGGCTGCCGTCGTTGATGGCAATGATTTCGTAGTTTGGGTAGTGTTGCTGCGCTAAATATTGAATCGTTTCGCGGACGTTTTCGCCTTCGTTATAGCACGGCACCAGTATCGAAACCATGGGGTATTCTTTTAGCAGCGGTAAATCGGATAACACATTGCCGCGATTGCGTTCCCAACGAAAGTAATAAATGATGCCGCCGATCATCCACACATAGGCCATCAATAGAGGATAATAAAATATAAACCTCGACAGCCATTCTTCCCACATTGTCCACGGCATGTTTTCCAGGCATTCCTGGCTCAAAAACCACCAGTCAATCAGTTTCTGCACCCAGTGTTGGGCAAGTAAATTATCCATGGCCATCAATCCGGATTAGCGACCGGGAAAAATTTTTGCAGTGTTTCCAGTTTGGGATGGTCTTGGAATACATTATCCGGATAGTATCCGATGTGTTGGGCGCCTAACTGTTTTAGTAATTCAACCTGCTCTGTAAACATCGACATCGGAATGTTCTGCTGTTTTTTCCAGTCAACCGCTTGCAGTTCGAATACCACTTTGTTCAGGCCGTTTGGTTGTTCGCCGGCTTTCTTGACCAACTCGGTCAGCCATTTTTTGGCATCCTCGGCTTCTTCCATTACGGGCATTGCCTCGACGGCGACATAATCATAGTGTTTTAGAAACGTCGGCAACGATTGTGCGTACCATTCTTCGCTATAGGGCTGTAGAAGTGGCAATGCATACATATTGCGCGCGGTTTTAATGTAGGGCCGGTAAAAGCGCACCCGATCGGTCAGATAGTCGGTGAACTGACCGATATATTCGGATTTATGTTTAGCCCATTGCAAACGCAAATCGGCAGAGGCGTGCAGCGTTTCAAAATCGTCCGGCAATCTCCACACGTTATGAGTGACCTCCATGGCGGAAGCGGAAACATCCTCGAAGTCCGACAGGATGCCGTCATCATGAAATAGTATGCCGTTAAAATCGCAATGCTTGGCCAGATCTTCATAAATTTCGCCGATATATTGCCGGGCTTCGGGATTGAAGGGTGACAGGCGAGTGTAAATATGTCTGGAAAATTGCGGGCTGCCATCGCGCCATTCCTTGACATACCACTTTAAAGGGACATCGGCCTTGTAAGCCATGATGGGTAGCCAGGCATAGACTTTGACGTTGGCTTTGGTCCGCAGCTGTATTGCCACATGACTGAATAAATCCTTGCGGACCGGTAAATGCCGGTTTGGAAAATACAATTCATCCGCGTTGCCGTCGCCATCGGGATCGGCGTATGCTTGCAAATACACAGTGTTGGCCCCGCTGGCTTTGATGCGTTTGATTAAGGCTTTCAAATTGGCCTTAATCTGCTCATCTTCCTCGTCATAGATGTAGTCCATATCGACATGAGCCACGCGTAAGGACAAGTCTTTCCTCTGTTTGGTAACGATATCTCCGAACTGTTCGCCATTCACATCGTCGGTGATCATCAGGCGTTTCATTACGCCTGTATCGGCCAATGTATTACTGCCATCGTTCAAGCCCATGGTTAATGAAATACCGGATTGTTTGGCGGCCTCCAGGGCGGTACTGTTATATTCGCCGTATGGCCACACCATCACGCGCGGACGCACGCCCAACAATTGAAACAGGCCTTCCGAGCTCTTTACCACTTCTTGAAAAATCCGTTTGCGGTAGTCCTCATCCGTTTCATATTCCTCGTATTCGGAACTGTACAATCGGGAAGTGACCGCGCTGTGATGATCGGAAAAAGGATTCATTATGATGCCGTGATGCATATCGTGCGTGTGGGTGGCAATTTCCACCAACCCACTAGTCACCACTTCCTGAATTTGCGCTAAGGACATGATGGGCTTGACCTCGTGCGTATGCTGCCCTTCCAGCCAGGAACCCACCACGGCCAGGGTGGCCGGATAATGATATTTCTTCAAAAGCGGTAGCGCGCGGGTGTAAAAACTCAAATAACCATCATCGAAAGTCAGCATCACGGCCTTGTCGGGCAAGGCTTTTTCGCCCTTCATCGCATCCAGCAAATCTTGAATGCTGATCACGTGGTAATGATGTTTTTTTAGCCAAGCGAAATGTTGTTCCAGATGTTCTTTATTTACCGCGATACGATCAAAAGGCGGCACTTTTTCCTCTTCCTCGAGAATATCGTGATAGTTCAACACCAAAAAGCTACTATTTTCAGACGCAGCAAATAACAGGCCGGAAAGCGACAAAAAAATAAACGAGATAATTAAACGCACGATACCTGGCATAATGGATAGATAATTAATAAAAAACACGCTGAATTAACAGCCGATGACTGGACAAGTCCCAAACAGGGCGCGGCATTTTACTCTAATAGGCTAAATTTTAAAGCGGTAGCCCACTCCGGACTCGGTAAGCAAATACCGTGGCTGGGTCGGGTCTTGTTCTAGTTTTTGTCGCAGCTGGCTCATGTAAATTCGTAGATAATGAGCATTTTCCTGATAGGACGGCCCCCACACTTCTCTGAGTATTTGTTGATGAGTCATGACTTTACCAGCATGCTTGACCAATACCGATAGCAAGCGGTATTGAATTGGAGTCAGGCGCACTTCTTGCTGATCGATTCTGACCATTCGATTGAGCAGATCAATCTGTAGATTATCGATTTTGAATAACTCGCCCTGGGGGCTTTCCGATGCTCGGTTGGTATGTCTTAGCGCCACACGGATACGCGCCAGCAGCTCGCCAAACCCGAACGGTTTGGTTAGATAATCATTGGCACCTAAATCTAAGGCGTCGATTTTATGTTGTTCATGATTACGGGCGGATAGTACGATGATAGGCATGCCGGACCAAGCGCGTACCGACTTAATGACCTCTACGCCGTCCATATCAGGCAAACCTAAATCCAGGATCATGAGATCGGGTTTACGCATGCCGGCCTCGACAATGCCTTGTTTGCCGGATTCGGCTTCGAAAACAATAAAGTCCTGCCTACTCAAGCTGGTGTGCAGAAATTTACGGATAGCAGGGTCATCTTCGATGATGATAATGATGGGGTCATTTTTCGACATATGCCAGCCTACTCGTCTTCCTGGGCCAATACAGGTGGCGTTCGATCCAACGGCAGCACCATTTCAAATATTGCCCCGCCTTCACGGCGATTGCTGGCGCTGATGTGTCCGCCATGGGCCTCTACAATGGCGCGGCATATCGCCAATCCCAAGCCCACGCCGCTTTGCGCGGCTTCGTTACGGGTTTGATAAAACTTTTCAAACAGTTTTTCTTCAAGCCCTTCGGGGATTCCTTTGCCGTGGTCGGCCACCGAAATCCTGGCTGTTTGCATGGATATGTCGACGGTAATCTCCAATCCGCTGTTTTGGGGGGTATAACGGATCGCATTTTCTACTAAGTTGATCAAGACCTGCTCAATCATTACGGCATCGACATAAAGCATGGGGATGCCTGATGGCATCAAGACTTTAACCGAACGCGTTTGCAGGTATTTGTGCTGGCGGGTCAAGACCGAGCCGATGATTTCCTCGACGGGATACCATTGCTTGTTGAGATCAATTTTGCCGGCATCCAGGCGCGCCATATCCAATAAATTGTTGATCAATAACGCCATGCGTTCAGCTTCATCGACGATGGCGCGGCTTAAATCGAGACGGTCGGAAGCTTGTAAATTACTTTTGTCATCGGCCAAGGCGCTGGCCGAACCGATGATGGTGGACAACGGGGTACGCAAGTCATGCGAAATGGCGCTGAGCAGTGAATTTCTTAACCGTTCGGCTTCAATCTGGATCTGTGTCGATTTGGCTTGTTCGGCAAAGCGTAACCGCGATAGTGCCTGGGCAAGTTGCCGTAATAGGGTTTCCAGCAATTGTTGCTGCTCCGGCAGGTTAATACGCCCAGCGTCGCTCGGTAACAGGGCCAACACCCCCATAATCTTGTCTTCATCATGCAGCGGAAAATATAACATATGATTGTGGCTGTCTTGGCCCGTCAAGGTGTCGTTATCCAACGCCCATTGCGCCAGCGTTAAATCGACAGCGCGCAAGGACTCCGGTAGGTCAGGCGCTTTGGGGTAATGCAAATTGCCGGCGTCATCGGCAAACAAAATTACTGTACGGCTGTTAAATTCGCGGGATAAATGCCTGACGGCCGTGCAGACAATGTCCTGCTCGGTTTGACAGCTGCCTAGTTCCTTGCTCATGGCATACAAGGCCGTGGCCATGCGTTCTCGATAGGCCGCAATCATGGCCTGCGATTTGACATTAATCATTAGATTACTGATCACAATCGCGACCACCAGCATCGCCAGCAAGGTAATCAAATACTGACTATTGGCCGGGGATAAACTCAAGTAAGGCGCAACGAAAAACAGATCGAAAGTCCCTACGCCCAGCAGAGAAGCCACAATCGATGGCCCCCGGCCAAACCGCATGGCAATAAATACCACGCCCAACAAAAACACCATCACTAAGTTGGATAAATCCAGTCGCTCATACAAAACATGGCCAATTAAGGTATTGATGACGGTTATTAAAACCGCCCAAATATAGCCGGCCCAGCCATGGTAAGCATTCGATCGGACTTGCACGTTAAGCCAATCAGGTTGTTGTCCTTTAGCTTTAAAAGTATTGGTGCGTGGATTGGCTCCGGGATTCACAAATTTATATTGGGCAGGAAGTGTTTATAGGCAGCAAATTAACATGTAAAGCGCTTTTATAACCGGCGAATTCTAAGCCACGATTTCTGGTAAGCCTATGGTGTGTGAAAATTTTTATATTTTTTTTACAGTTAGATGTGCTTTTTTTACAAAATTTTTAGATGCGTTTTTCTAAGATGCCTTCACAGCGCCTGTGTCGTGGAAATCCCGCCGTGGTTTTATCCAGTTTTTGTCTAAAGCAATAGCCGGGACTTTGATTGGGTCGTCCGCTTTTTTGAAAGGTTAACATCCCATCGTTCATGAAAACTACGCACATGAAATTCGTGCTCATACTGTTGTTTTGCTTTTTGCCTAGCCTCGTTTTGGGGGCGCCGGATGGTACTACGGCACAATATTTGGATTTAACGACACATTGGGTCGGTTACGCGGCGGTCGGTATTTTCGTAGTGGCTTATGTGCTGGCGATGATTGAGGAAGTCATCGAGTTGAACAAATCCAAACCCATGGTGTTGGCAGCCAGTTTGATTTGGGTGCTAATTGCCGCGGTGTATGTATCGGGCGGCTTGGACAAACAGGCAGGAATTGCCTTTCGCTCTGCTTTGGAAGGGTATGCCGAACTATTTTTATTCATTATGGTGTCCATGGCCTATTTGAATGCCATGGAAGACCGCGGAGTGTTTGACAATTTGCGGGGCTGGTTGCTCAGCAGAGGCTTTAGCTATCGCAAACTATTCTGGATTACCGGCGCCATGTCCTTTGCCTTGTCGTCCATTTGTAACAATTTGACCACCGCATTGCTGATGGGGGCGGTCGTTTTTGCCATGGGTAAGGATAGTCGCCAATTTCTTAGTATTGCTTGTATCAATATCGTAGTGGCCGCCAATGCAGGCGGCTCCTTTAGCCCATTCGGCGACATTACCACTTTGTTGGTGTGGCAAAGCGGCGTGGTGCCCTTTGCCGATTTTTACGCCTTGTTTATTCCTGCGGTGATCAATTTTGTGGTGCCTGCCAGCATTATGCATTTCTGGGTTCCCAAACAGCAACCCGCCGCTATCGGCAAAGCGCCGGTGGTAAAGCGGGGTGCCTTGGCCATGGTGATACTGTTTTTATTGACTATCATCACCGCGGTTTGTTTTGAAAACTTTTTGGAGTTGCCGCCCGCGGCCGGTATGTTGGCCGGTCTGGCCTATTTAAAGTTTCTGGGGTTTTATCTGCAAAAAACCGAACCCAAATTCGAAAAGAGCCAGTTTGAACATGTTTACAAATTATTCGATGTCGAACTCCCGGAAATCAATAAAGATCACAAATTTGACGTATTCAAAAGCGTCGCGGATTTAGAGTGGGACACCTTGCTGTTTTTCTACGGCGTCATGGTCAGCGTGGGCGGCCTGAGCTTTATTGGTTATTTGACGCTAATATCCAATGTTTTATATGTGGGCATGGATCCCACTATTGCCAACATCCTGGTGGGTATTTTATCGGCCTTTATCGACAACGGCACCATCATGTTCGCTGTATTGACCATGCACCCGGATATATCCCAGGGGCAATGGTTGTTGGTAACGCTGACTGCCGGGGTGGGCGGTAGTTTATTGGCGATCGGTTCCGCAGCTGGCGTGGGTTTGATGGGACAAATGAAAGGTTCTTACTCCTTTGGGGTTCATTTGAAATGGATGCCTGCGATATTGTTGGGGTTTGCCGCTAGCATTGCCGCGCATTTTGTATTGAATGGCCGTTACTTTTAGTTGGGGAGGAGATTGATATGGGTTTTAGTATCCCGCATTTACTGGTGGTATTGGTCATTGTCTTAGCGGTATTCGGCACCAAGCGTTTAAAAAACCTGGGCGAAGATTTAGGCGCCGCTATCAACGGGTTTCGAAAAGCCATCAAGGATGGCGGTAAATCGCAAACGCCCGCCAATAATGATGAGGACATTGAGCAAAAGCACTGATTCATGGGTTTTATTTAACCTATCCAGGTTAGTCATGTAACCTGGGGGCCCTCAAATTATTCACGCGTACAATATGGATTTACATCAACTGATCATCGATTACGGTTACTGGGCTTTATTGATTGGCACTTTTTTAGAGGGTGAAACGATTTTAGTGATTGCCGGCTTTTTGGCTTATAGCGGATATTTTCAGCTGCCATGGGTCATACTGACGGCCTTTGCGGGTACCTTTGCGGGCGACCAGAGTTTTTTCTACTTGGGTCGTTACAAAGGCATCGCATTTTTAGAAAAACGCCCTTTATGGCACAGTAAAACCGACAAGGTTTTCGATTTGTTGCATAGGCATCAAATTAAAGTGGTGTTGGGCTTTCGGTTTCTCTATGGGGTTAGGAATGTGACCCCGTTTGTGATTGGCGCCAGTCGCATGCATCCAGGTAAATTTTTTTTGTTAAATGGCTTAGGGGCGGGGATTTGGGCTTTTGCAGTCGGTTATCTGGGTTTTTCGTTCGGAGATATGGCCGAAGCGATATTAGGTGAAATCAAGCACTACGAGACGCACTTTTTACTCGGATTGATCGCCATTGGTGGCCTGATGTTTTGGCGCTCCATGCATTTGGCCAAACGTGCCCGTGAAAATGCCGGCAATGCGCCGTAATAATTGTTTCGGTGAAACGAATAGCTGATAAAAGATGGCGAGTTTTCCGAACCTATGATTGAAACCAACAAAGCTAAATTAAACCGGCGTCTGGCTTTTCGCATTTACCAGCGTGCCAATCTTTTCTATCACAAGATTGACCGTAACCTAAGCATCCAAAACTCGCCGGATAGGGAGCCTGTTGCCTTAATTACGCGTGCTTCCCAAAGGCAAACCGAAATCGGCGGAATAAGCGATGACCCGTCATTCGAAGCCATGCTGCCGGCCTCGGAAAGCTTGGAAAACGATACCTTGAATGTCAACATCAGCGCTGGCGGTATAGCGTTTACGTGTAAGGAAAAACTGCAAGCGGGTGATTATTTGCAAGCGCGCATATTGCTGTTGAGCAATATGACTAAAATCACAACCTGTTGCAAAGTGGTTTTCTGCAAGTCCAGCAATCCTTACGAGAACGACCGTTATCCCTATTTAATCGGTGCCCGTTTTGTGAATTTGGCGGCCGCCGACCAGGATTTATTGAATAGTTATCTTGAAAAATGCAGAAAACAGCAATTTGTCTTGAACGGCTTACTCTTATTGGCGATTATTGCTTTTTTGGCAATGCCGGATCAGGCTTGGGATTTGACATTAGCGCTGGGGCATTATCTGCTGGAAGGGACTCTACATTTGCTGCATGTGTTATTTGAGTACCTTGAGTTCGCTCTGGATCACGTTGTAGAACATCTATTTCACACCGGGTTACATCAAACCCAAGTCATTGTATTTTATATCCTGCTTGCATTTGCATCAGCAGGGCTTTACTGGCTGTGGCGTATTGTTCCGCCTGCCTGTCGGCGCTTTTTCCAAACTTTATGCGGATATTACTCGCGAAAAAGGGCCAGCTTGCTTTATTCCTGGGGTGAGCAAACCTTGGGGGCCAAAATCGGTATTCTCCTGCTGGGTATCGTCTTGACAGTTTGTTATGGCTACTTTGGTATTTAAGTATGCCATTCGCATGTCTTTCCGCATGGCCATTGACTTTCCATGACTTCTCATGACGTTGATAATCTTTTTCGGAGTTTAATCCGTCATGCAACGCTTCTGCACTTTGTCCTTTGTTTTAGGGCTAATTCTGATGGTATTCGGGTTAACCTATCTGTTGCCTGTTCTGACAGCCTTCCTTTATGACGATGGCATGGCCCAATATTTTTTGGACGGTATGCTGATTAACATCGGAGCCGGGGGATTTTTGGCCGTCATCAGCCTGCCTTGGCGCAGTGAATTGAAAAACCGTGACGGTTATTTGTTGGTGGCGTTCTTTTGGGGGTTAATGGCCTCCGCCGCAACGCTGCCGCTGATGTGGGGGATTCCAAATCTATCATTTACCGATGCCTTTTTCGAAACCATGTCCGGATTTACCACCACTGGCGCGACGGTGCTGGTCGGTTTGGATCAATTGGCGCCGTCGCTTAATTTATGGCGGCACGAACTGAACTGGATAGGCGGCTTGGGCATTATCGTACTGGCGGTGGCCGTTTTACCCTTACTGGGTGTCGGCGGCATGCAACTTTACAAAGCCGAAATTGCCGGCCCGGTCAAAGACAGCAAAATAACGCCACGTATCACTGAGACTGCCCGTTTACTTTGGCTGGTATATGCCGGCATCACCTTATTGTGCATTCTTTGTTTAAAACTTGCCGGCATGGGCTGGTTTGATGCGGTTTGTCATGCCTTTGCCACGCTGGCATTGGGCGGGTTTTCAACCCATGATGCCAGTATAGGCTATTTCGATTCGGTATCCATAGAATTGGTGTTGACGGTATTTATGTTGATATCCGCGATTAATTTCGCAACCCACTACACTGCTTTGTTTCGCCGCAGTTTCAAACCCTATTTAGCTGACCCGGAAACGATACCCATGCTTGGTTTAATAGCCGCCAGCATTTTAATCTGTGCCGGTTATTTGGATTACTTCGAGGTTTACGGCGATTTTTTTATAGGTTTACGGCATGTAACTTTCAATCTGATTTCGATAGCCACCGATTGCGGTTTTGTCAGCGTGGATTACGACAAGTGGCCGTCTTTCGTGCCTTGGTGGATGTTATATTTAAGCTGCATAACAGCCAGCACCGGCTCCACAGGTGGCGGCATCAAACTATTCCGGGCGTTGTTACTCTGGAAACAGGCTGGCAGAGAACTGTTTGCTATTTTGCACCCGCGGGCTATCCGTCCGATAAGAATCGGAGACACTCTGGTAGCCAACAAAATCATTTTCGCTGTGCTGGCGTTTATTTTTCTTTACTTCATTTCGGTAGTGATCATGACATTTACGTTGATCATCGCCGGTTTGGATCCTATATCCGCCCTCAGCGCCATTCTTGCTTGCATTAACAATGCGGGTCCTGGTCTGCATCAAGTAGGCCCCGCCACCAACTTTAGTAGTCTCAACGACTTTCAAACTTGGATATGCTCTATTGCGATGCTGCTGGGGCGATTGGAAGTGTTTACGCTGATCATTTTGTGTACCCCGTCTTTTTGGAAAAACTAAACCGGCCTTGGTTCACCGTCGGAGTCTGAATAACCTGATCAACTTTGGAATAAACTATGAAACCTATTCGACAGTACGATTTTCCGGGCAAGCGAAAGACGTTTTCTCTCGGGCGGTCTGTTGCTGATTTCCATCGTATCGATTGTCATCAAGGGGTCAAACCCAGGCATGGGTGTAAACCGCCAAGGCTTGATGCCGAAGGAAACTGAATCAATCCTTGATGCACTACCCTAACTTTTCTTTCATCTTCATTATTGATCACATGTTATGTTCGTAATTATTGGCTATGTCGTAATTTTAGGTTGTGTACTCGGCGGATTCCTGCTGGCTGGAGGCCACCTGGGCGTGCTGATGCAGCCCGTCGAAGTTTTAATCATCGTAGGTTCCGCATCGGGTGCGTTTGTAGCCAGTAATTCCTTAAGCACCATAAAAGCCGCCATAGCCGGAGGCATCGGCACTTTAAAAGGCAGTCGTTACAATTCCGCGTATTATTTGGACTTGTTGTCCAGTTTCAACGCCTTGGGCCAAAAGGCCAGAAAAGAAGGTTTGTTATCCTTGGAAAAAGTGGTTGATGATCCCGAGGGGAGTTCGATTTTCGGTGAAATGGTTGTACATGATCATCACTTGCTGGAATTTATTTGCGATAAGCTACGTTTGATTTTAACCGGCGTGGATATTAATCAACTGGAGGACATTATCGACTCTGAAATCGATATCCACCATGAAGCCGGTCATGCCCCGATCAAAGCCGTGCAGAGGATAGGCGACGGCATGCCGGCTTTCGGTATTGTCGCTGCGGTAATGGGCGTAGTACATACCATGGAATCGGTCGGCATACCGCCCGCGGAACTGGGCAAGTTGATTGCAGCGGCCTTGGTGGGTACCTTTTTAGGGATTCTGATTGCGTATGGATTCGTTGCGCCGGTCGCCGCGGTTATGGAAGACCGCTTGGAGGAAGAAGCCAACGCTTACAAGTGTGTCAAAAAAGGCATTCTAAACTGTGCATTGGGGACATCCCCCGCCATCACCTTGGAATTCATGCGCGTCGCTATACCGCACCATATTCGGCCTACTTTTGCGGAAATGGAAGCTCAAATGAAAGGCGGTAAGGGTTAAACAGCATGGCAGAACAACCCATCATTAAAAAAGTCATCAAAAAAGCCGCTCATGGCCATCACGGCGGTGCGTGGAAAATTGCCTATGCCGACTTCGTTACCGCGATGATGGCGTTTTTTCTGTTGATGTGGTTGCTAGGCACCACTGACGAAGTGACGAAAAAAGGCATTTCCGAGTATTTTCAAAATCCTTATGCTGTGTCCTTAAACGGCGGAGAAGGCGTGGGCGACAGGACCGCCATTATTCAAGGCGGCGGTACGGATTTAACCGCAAAAGATGTGGGCCAGGTGCATCAGGGGGAGGAAATGCCTCCTAGCGATCCGAAACCGGAGGATGCGGAAAAAATTGCAGAACAACAGGAAAAAATCCAATTGGAAGAATTGCAAAGCAAAATCGAGACCATGCTGAAAGCGAATGCAGAGCTTGCCGAATATCGCGATCAGATCAAAATGCAGGTCACGCCGGAAGGCTTGAAGATTCAGATCGTGGATGCCAAGAATCGGCCCATGTTCAAATTGGCCAGTTCGCATATTGAGGATTATGCTCAAATGATCTTGCATAAACTGGCGATGGTGATTAATGAATTACCCAATAAGGTGAGCGTCAATGGTCATACGGATGCTTTACCATTCCCGAGCAATAGTTCCGGGTACTCAAATTGGGAGTTGTCCGGTGATAGGGCCAATGTGGCACGCCATGAACTCACACAAGGCGGACTGGCTGAAGATAAGATTTTGCGTATTGTGGGGTTGGCCTCAAGCATCCCTTACATTGCGGATAAACCCAATGACCCTATGAACCGCCGCATATCGATTATCGTCATGAACAAAAAGACTGAAAATCAGATTCTTCACGAAGGTCTGGATGTCGATGCTTCCCAGCACGCCATTGAGATTCCGGAAAGTACTTCAACACTGTTAAATTCGGAAGCGCGCTAGCAATAAAATATCAGCGTTTTCGAAATGATAATGCCCGCCGGATTTGCATGCAATTTTTAAAAGCATTGAGCTGCCAAATTTTGGCGCTTGTATTGACAATAATGCTGGTAACCCTGAAAGGAGATGCGCTTTTCTTGAATTTGCCGATAGTGATACAGCCGTTGTTTGCCGTTCTGCTGTCGCGCCTATTCGGCCAACCGCTATGGTGGATACCGATTCATCTGTTTTTCCTACCCGCGGTTTGGGTGGTATTGCAGTTGAACTTGCCGGCGTGGATTTACTTGGCGGGTTTTAGCCTATTGGTTCTAATTTTTTGGGGAACTGTTAAAGGCGATGTGCCGTTGTTTTTATCATCGCCCGCGGTTAGTCGGGCCTTGTCCGACATTGTTCGGCGACAACGCGCGGAAAGCTTGATAGATTTGGGGGCTGGGATTGGGAGTGTGGTGATTCCACTTGCCAATCGGTTTCCGCAAATGAGCATCACAGCTGTCGAGCGAGCCCCCATTCCATGGCTGATACTATCCTGGCGTTGTCGAGGGATTGTGAACATTAAGGTATGCCGAGATAATTTTTGGGATTACCCATTAGGAAATTTCAGTGTTGTGTTCGCGTTTCTATCGCCTAAAGTCATGTCCAGGCTTGGCGAGAAATGCCGAAACGAACTGGGTGAAGATAGTCTGTTGGTATCGTCAACTTTCCCTCTTCAAGATCGAATTCCCAGTTCAGTCGTTATCCTTAAGAGTAAAAAACATTTAAAGCTTCATTGTTATAAGTATTAACTTGGCTTTACCGCGCGTACTTGAAGCCGATAGGCTAGATCTGCCGATCAATTTAGGCCGCAGGGTTTTCAACGGAAGTCGTGCGGTTTTTGGCAAGGGTAATTAACGTTTCGGTTTAAGTTTTACAGTCTAACAAAGGCCGGATTTGGCCGGTCTTTGTTAGGCTTTATTTATGAATTTCCAAATGTAAGGCCCGGTACTCTTCGGTCAGCTTGTGCGAGGGCGCATAATGCACCAGCGGTTTGGCATCGGTGTGGGATTCTCTGACTTTTACCGACGTGGAGATTTTGGTTTCCAGTACCGGCAAGCCTTCCGCAATCAAATCGTCCACCAGTTGCCGGGGCAGATTGGCCTGTTTTTGGTATTGATTGACCACCACGCCTTCCACTTCCAGTCTGGGGTTGTGGTCGGCTTTAACCTCGGCAATCGAACGCATCAGGGTATATAACGCCTCGCGGGCGAAGGTGTCGCAATCGAAAGGAATCAGGCATTTTTCGGCGGCTATCAATGCGGACAGGCTGTAAAAATTCAGGATGGGCGGGGTATCGATATAGATGTAATCGAAGCCTTCCAGTTTTTCCAGGGCTTCTTTCAGTTTGTAAATTTTATGCCGGGATTCCAATCGGCTTTGCAGGCCTTCCAGATCGGGATGCGAAGGCAGCACGAACAGATTCGGAAACGGGGTTTCATGAATCGCGCTGTCCAGGCCTTCCTTGCCGCCGCCGAACAACTCCAGTCCCAGGCTGTCTTTAAAAAAGTGGGCGATGGTTTTGTCAGAATCGCTGACTTTGGCGCCCAATAAATATTGCGTCGAGTTGCCTTGCACATCCAGGTCGATTACCAGGGTTTTTTTGCCTTCGACAGCGCTAATCGCCGCCAGATTGCATGTGATGGTGGATTTACCGACACCGCCTTTTTGATTGAAAATCACCCTGCGCATAATCGCCTCGATACTAAAAGAAAATAAAAGCCAGCATTATAAGGTTAAAGCTTCAATATCAACAACGTGTGAAGGCATCGCCCTGGCAGGCCGGACATTTGGGAATCACGCTGGTGGATTTAAAGGCGATTTCCTTGCCGCAGGCATCGCAGGTAAAGGTACCGGGGCTGGCGACTTCACCGCTTTTATAGGGATGGTATTGCTTGGCTTCCATCTCCAGCGCCGCCAGTTTGACTTTGGTTTTGTCGGCGATGTCCATGAAGGCGTCCAGGGCGAAGTTCTCGATCAGGTCGATATCGAACTTCAACCATTCGGACAGCGAGTTGTTATCCTGTTGCTGAGAGGGTGCGGTGGCGACGTGCTCGATATCGCGCATCACATAATCGGCTATTTTGTTGATCTCTTCCTGGGTGTGTCCGCCCAAGGCGCTGGTTTTTTCCTTGGCAATTTCCAATGCTTCGGCAACGCTGTGCAGGGTATCGTCCATTGCTTCGTAAAGATGGCCCATCAGCTCGTCGTACGCTTTGATCAGTTTGTTTTCGCCCATGGCTTCTCCCGGTTGTTTTAATGATTTCAGGCTTTGGATTTAAGCGCCCGTAAGGTATTCTAGCGCCTTTTTACACCAAAAGACGAATAGGATGGAAGAGCATTACAAACCGTTGCCGATTGAGCAAAAGGTACAAGCCGACTGGGAAAGATCGGGCGTATTTACCGCCAGCGAAGATACCGGTAAAGAAAAATACTATTGTTTGTCGATGTTTCCCTATCCCAGCGGTAAACTGCACATGGGCCATGTGCGCAATTACACCATAGGCGATGTGATCAGCCGTTTTCAACGCATGCAGGGCAAGCACGTGTTGCAACCCATGGGTTGGGATGCCTTCGGCTTGCCGGCGGAAAACGCGGCGATGCAGAACAAGGTGCATCCCGCCGACTGGACCTATTCCAATATCGATTACATGCGCGATCAGCTGAAACGCCTGGGTTTCGGTTACGACTGGAGCCGCGAGCTGGCTACCTGCGACCCGGAATACTATCGTTGGGAACAGTGGTTTTTCCTGCGTCTGTTGGAAAAAGATCTGGTTTATAAGAAAACCGCGCCGGTCAACTGGTGTCCGCACGACCAGACCGTACTGGCCAACGAGCAGGTCATAGACGGTTGCTGCTGGCGCTGCGATACTCAGGTGGAGAAAAAGGAAATCTCGCAGTGGTTTTTAAAAATCACCGCCTATGCCCAGGAATTGCTCGACGACCTGCAAAAACTGCCGGGCTGGCCGGAGCAGGTCAGAACCATGCAGGCCAACTGGATAGGTCGATCCGAAGGCGTGGAGATGGACTTTGCCGTCGCGGGTTTCGACGAGCCGGTCCGCATTTACACCACCCGTCCCGACACCGTAATGGGCGTGACTTATGTGGCCGTGGCCGCCGAGCATCCGGTGGCCAAAAAAGCCGCTGAAGGTAACGCCGACATTGCCGCGTTTCTGGAATCCTGCAAGCAGATGGAAACCTCGGAAGCGGCCATGGAAACCGTGGAAAAGCGCGGCATCGCTTCCGGCTACACCGCTATTCATCCCTTGACCGGCGAACAAGTGCCGGTGTGGATCGCCAATTTTGTGTTGATGAGCTACGGTACCGGCGCGGTGATGTCGGTACCTGCGCACGATCAGCGCGATTTCGAATTCGCCCAAAAATACGGCATTGCCATCAAGGCTGTCATCGCATCCGCCGACGCTGCCGACGACAGCGTGGCCGATAAAGCGTTTACCGACAAAGGCGTGTTGAAAAATTCCGCCGACTTCGACGGTTTGACTTTCAGCCAGGCTTTCGACGCCATCGCCGCCAAATTGGCCGCTCTGGGTAAGGGCGAACGCAAAACCAACTTTAGATTGCGCGATTGGGGCGTCTCCCGCCAGCGTTACTGGGGGGCGCCGATTCCTGTGATCTATTGCGACGATTGCGGCACCGTGCCGGTGCCGGACGATCAATTGCCGGTCACCTTGCCGCGCGATGTGGTGCTGGACGGTTCGCAAGCGCCGTTGGCCGCGCATCCGACGTTCCCGCATACAACATGCCCGAAATGCGGCAAGCCCGCCCGCCGCGAGACCGACACTTTCGATACCTTTATGGAATCGTCCTGGTATTTCGCCCGCTACGCCAGTCAGAATTGCGACACGGCGATGCTGGACGGCAGGGCCGATTACTGGCTGCCGGTCGACCATTACATCGGCGGTATCGAACATGCGATTCTGCATTTGCTGTATGCGCGGTTTTACACCAAGCTGCTGCGCGACGAGGGTTTGATCGTTTGCGACGAGCCGTTCAAAAACTTGCTGACCCAGGGCATGGTGGTTGCGGAAACCTTCTATCAAATCGACGAGCACGGCCACAAGCGTTATTTCAATCTGACTCAAATCGAAGTCGAGCGCGATGGCAAGGGGAAAATCGTCGGCGCCAAACTACTGGAAGACGGTTCGCCGGTCACGGTGGGTGCCATCGAAAAAATGTCCAAATCCAAAAACAACGGCGTCGATCCGCAGCTGTTGATCGACAAATACGGCGCCGATACCGTGCGCTTGTATACCATGTTCACTTCGCCGCCCGATCAATCCCTGGAATGGAACGATGCCGGCGTGGAAGGTGCGTTCAGGTTTTTGAAGCGTCTGTGGCGTCAGGTTTATCTGCATGTCGAGTCCGGCTTGCCCGGCAAGGGTCTGGATGTCGCCGCATTGACCGAAGGGCAAAAAGCCTTGCGTCGGCAATTGCATCAAGCCTTGCAAAAAGTCACCGACGACATGGCGCGCCGGCATACCTTCAATACCGCGATTGCCGCCAATATGGAATTGGTAAACGCCTTGAACAAGTTCGAGGACGACAGCGGCAATGGCCGGGCGGTGCGCCAGGAAACCTTGGAGGCCATCGTGCTGATGTTGGCGCCTATTATTCCGCATGCGGCGCAGGAATTATGGAACGAGCTGGGGCGCCCCGGCGATATCGTCATGGCGGTCTGGCCGGCAGTCGATGAAGCGGCATTGGCGCAGGATGCCATCGAAATGGTCGTGCAGGTCAACGGTAAATTGCGCGGCAAGTTTTCGGTGGCCGCCGCCGCATCTAAAGAACAGATCGAGGCGCTGGTACTGGCCGACGAACACGTGCAACGCTATATCGACGGCAAGCCGGTGAAAAAGCTGATCGTGGTACCGCAAAAATTGGTCAATATCGTTGTCTGATCCGCTAATCAATAGACTGAGCCTGATGAAAAAAGCCCGGAAAATCGTTTTGATCGCTGTCCTGAGTTTGTTGACCGCTTGCGGGTATCATCTGCGCGGTTCGATTGCCCTGCCGGCCGCCTTAAAAAACATGTATCTTTTCGGGGCCTCCGGGGCGCTAAACGCCGAAACCAAGGCGGTATTGAAAGCCTCGGACGGCAAACTGGCCAATTCGCCGAACGATGCCGGTATTGTAGTCAAGGTCTTGAAGGAAGACTTCCGCCGGCGGGTATTGTCGGTAGGGTCGACGGGTAAATCCAGCGAAGTGGAACTCAATTATTACCTGAGATTCCAGTTTTACGATAATAAGGAAAACCCCTTGCAAGAGGAACAAACCATAGAAATCAGCCGCGAGTTCTTCAACGACCAGACCGCCATTCTGGCCAAGGAAAACGAAGAAACGCTGATACAAAAAGAGATTTACAGGCAAGCCGTGCGGATGCTGATGTCCCGGGCGCAGGCCGCGATCGAAAACCGGAAACTCTAAGCGTGCGCTTTAAGCCCGAGCAGCTGGATGATGCGTTGCGCAAAAGCTTGCAGCCGGTTTATCTGATTACCGGCGACGAGCCTTTGCAGGTCGGCGAGGCCGCGGATGCCGTCCGGGCAGCCGCCAGACGGGCGGATTATACGGTGCGGGAAGTCATCGGTATCGATCAGGGTAACGAATGGCCGCAATTGGCCGAAGAGGCCGACTCGTTGTCGATTTTCGCCGATAAAAAGCTCATCGATTTGCGCCTGCCTTCGGCAAAGCCGGGTAACGAGGGCGGCAAAGCCCTGCTTGCCTATTGCCAGCGCTTGCCGGCCGACACGCTTTTGCTGATTACCGCCGGTAAAATCGACGCCGCCGCCCAGAAAGCTCAATGGTTCCAGGCTATCGATCATGTTGGGGCGGTTGTTCAGGTTTGGCCCTTGCAGGGGCAGGACTTACTGAATTGGCTGCAGCGGCGGGCGGAACGCAAAGGCATGCGGCTTGAGCCGGATGCAGTCAAAACCCTTGCCGGCCGCATCGAAGGCAATTTGTTGGCGGCGGCGCAGGAAATTGAAAAGCTGTTTATTTTGCATGGGCAGGCTACGATAAACAAAGCCGCGATTGACGCGGCCGTTGCCGACAGTTCGCGTTTCGATGTGTTCAAGTTAACGGATGCCTTGTTGGCCGGCAAGCGGAACAGGGCCGTTAAAGTTCTGAACGGGCTTAAAGCCGAGGGCGTCGCGGCGCCGGTGGTGCTTTGGGCGCTTAGCCGCGAGGCCAGGGTTTTGTTCAACCTTCAATCCGAATTGAAGCAAGGCGGGCATCAGGATGCGGTTTTCAAGCATCATCAAATATGGGACAAGCGTAAGCCATTAATGCAGGAGGCCCTGCGCCGGCTCAGTATCGGCAATATCGAGTCTTTACTGCATGCCGGCGCCAAGGCGGATGCCCAGGCCAAAGGGCAGGCGAGCGGCGACGAATGGGAGACGCTGTTTCAACTCTGTTTGAAATTTTGCCAGCCGGCAGCCGGCATTAGTTTGTTTAATTAAGCGCTTATTCTTGATAAAATTGCTGGGTTATTAATTTTGGATTGAGTAATTGCCATGAGCGTGATCGAAAGAATTGAAGAACAACTTGCCAGCCAGCCGGTGGTGTTGTACATGAAAGGCACGCCGGATTTTCCGCAATGCGGTTTTTCCGGCCGGGTGGTGCAAGCGTTACAGGCCTGCAATGCCCAGTACCGGGCGATCAATATTTTTGAAGATCCTGAATTGCGCGATGCGCTGAAGGAATATTCCAATTGGCCGACCTACCCGCAACTGTATGTGAACGGGCAATTGGTGGGCGGATGCGACATCGTGATGGATTTGTTCGATAAGGGCGAATTGCAAGGCATGGTTGCTGCCGCGCAGTAGTTATTCGCACTTCCGTACCCGGCGACTCGCAGCCGCGAGTCGCTTACGCCGCTTCAAAGGCCAGCAGTTTTTTCCAGCGGTTATAGATAATGCAGAACAATTCCGCGGTTTGTTCGGCGTCGTAAAGCGCCGAATGCGCGCGTTGATTATCCCATTCCAATCCCGCCGCTTCGGCGATTTTGGCTAATACGGTCTGACCAAACACCAGCCCCCCTAAAGTGGCGGTATCGAAACTGCTGAATGGGTGAAATGGGCTGCGCTTAATTTGGGTACGGTCAATGGCGGCATTCAGAAAATTGATATCGAAGGCCGGGTTGTGACCCACTAATATGGCCCGTTTGCATTCGTTGCGTTTTACCGCCGCTCTGATGGGGGTAAATAATTGATTGAGGGCTGTTTTTTCATCCACGGCCATGCGAAACGGATGATAGGGGTCGATGCCGGTAAATTTTAAGGCGGCTTCGTCCAGTTCCGAGTTTTTGAACGGGATGATGTTGCAATGATGTTTTTCGGTGATACCCAGCCAGCCTTCCGCGTCCTGTTCGACGATCACTGCGGCGATTTCCAGCAGCGGATTTTTTTTGGCGTTGAAACCGGCGGTTTCAATGTCGACGATAACGGGTAAATAACCTCTAAAGCGGTTGCCGAGCGGGTTGTGGCTGATTTCCATGGTTCTGTTATGGCTTGATAAGTCGGTTGTATGATATGTTACGTGAGTTTGAGGCGGCTATAAACAATAAATCAGGTGACGAGGTAAAACTTATGCGAGGCAAAATAATAGGTTCTTTAGTTGCTATCGGGGCGATGGCGTTATTGAATGGATGCGCGACCGTGCGGAGCCCCGACCCCCGTGATCCCTGGGAGAGTTGGAACAGGGGCGTGCAGTCGTTTAACGATGACGTGGACAGTTATGTCATGAAGCCTGTCGCCCAAGGCTATAACTGGGTCATGCCGGATTTTGCCGATCGAGCGGTCACCAATTTCTTTAGTAATCTGGACGATATCGGCGTTTTTACCAACGATTTGTTGCAAGCCAAATTCATGCAATCCGGCATGGATACCGCCCGTTTTCTGGTGAATACCACGGCGGGTGTCGGCGGTCTGGTCGATGTCGCCAGCATGGTCGATTTGCCCAAACATAACGAAGACTTCGACCAGACCCTGGGCGTTTGGGGCGTGCCGACCGGCCCTTACATAGTGTTGCCGCTGTTCGGCCCGAGTTCGCCGCGCGGCGTCGTCGGCTTGGTTGGGGATGCCGCCATGAACCCCATCACTTATGCCGGTTTCTATTTGAATCCGGAATGGATAGGCGCGGCGGTATCGATGGGCTCCGGCGCCTTAAAGGTCATCGATGCCCGTTCCGATCTGTTGGGCATGGAAAAGGTGGCTACCGAAGCGGCGGTCGACCGTTACCAATTTTTCCGCGATGCTTACTTGTCCAACCGGAATTATTTGGTCAAGGACGGCAATGTGCCGGAGGACGACGTGCTGAAATTCGAAGATCTCAAAGACGAAGGTTTTGGGCCGCTGAATACCAATCCGTATTAAGCGGGGCTGTTGCTGCTGCCAGTATTCAAGACCGCATTGCCTTTGGCGTGCGGTCTTTTCGTTTAAGAATACGGGATTTTTTCCGGTCTGGCTAAACAGGCAATAGCTATGTTATGGTGGGTTCATAGGAAACCATACAAACAATCGGGATGCGCGAGGTAAGGCCGATGCGAAGCAAATCAACGGGCACGCTGTTAACTGTCCTAAGTACCATATTGTTGTCGACCGGCTGCGCCTCCGTGCGGGCCACGGATCCTAGCGATCCTTGGGAAGGCTGGAATCGCGGTATGCAATCTTTCAACGACGGCGTGGACGATTACGTGATGAAGCCGGTGGCGGAGGGATACCGTTGGATAACCCCCGATTTTGTCGATCAAGGCATTTCCAATTTTTTCAGCAATATCGGCGATATTCGCGTCACCATTAATGATGCCTTGCAAGGCAAATTCGCCCAAAGCGCATTCGACGGTACCCGTTTTCTGTTAAACAGCACCTTGGGTTTGGCCGGCTTTGTCGATTTGGCCAGCAATGTCGACTTGCCCAAGCACCATGAAGATTTCGACCAAACCTTGGGGTATTGGGGCGTGCCGACCGGACCGTATTTGGTGTTGCCCTTGCTGGGGCCGAGTTCGCCGCGCGGCGTATTGGGGGTGGCGGGCGATGTGGCGATGAATCCCATCAGTTATACCGGTATTTATTTCGCTTCTTCGACGGTGTCTACTGCCGTATCGGGCGGTTTGGGCGCGCTGAACGCGGCGGATTTGCGGGCTGACAACCTCGAAACCGAACGCATTGCCAGCGAAGCGGCGTTGGACCGTTATGCCTTTTTCCGCGGCGCCTATTTCTCGCAACGCAATTATCTGGTCAACGACGGCAATGTGCCCACGGATGACGTGTTAAATCTCGACGAACAGGAAGGTTTGTCGCCGGTGCAACCTTATTGAACGTTTTTCGGCCAAACGCGCCTTTTAAATCAATACCGTCTCGATAAACTGACTGCGAGCCGCTTGCAGTTTGGCCGGGAGGATTCGGTTTTCCAGGCTCGCCCCATCGGACACATCGCAGGCCACCCGCAGATAATTCGGCGTATAGCCGAAATAGCGGGTCATGCCGTTATCCAGGCTTTCGGTGTGGCCTTCCCAGAGTACGTCGGCTAAACAGCCTAAATTGGCGGAGACGAAGTCTTGCTTCATGCTCTCGGCCAATGCGTGCAACTGTTTGCTGCGCTGTTTCTTGATCTCCTGACCGATTTGGTCCGGCAACCCCGCCGCCTTGGTGCCTTCGCGCGGCGAATAGCTGAAGATATGGATATGGCCAAACCCCAGGTTTTGGATGTAGTCGTAGCTTTCCCGCCATTCCTGTTCGGTTTCGCCGGGAAAACCGACGATGATGTCGGTGGTGATGTTGAAATGCGGGATCGCCGCTCTCGCCAGCTGGACGATTTCGGCGAATTCCGCGGTTTTGCAGCGCCGCGCCATGCGCCTTAATACGCTATCGCTGCCGCTTTGCAAAGGCAAGTGCAGGTGAGGCATCAAGCGCGGATTTTTGAACAATTCGAAAAAGCCGTCCGGTAACTCCCAAGGTTCCAAAGAGCCCAACCGCAGACGCGGAATCTCGGTTTTAGCCAGAATTTCGCCGATCAGTTCAACCAGATTGCTGTCTATATCGCTGCCGTAACCGCCCAGATGCACGCCGGTGATGATGGCCTCGTTGATGCCCTGGTTATGTAATGCGTTGATTTCGTCTATGACAGCTTGAATGGGTCTACTATGTTCCTCGCCTCGGGCGACGGTGACGATGCAGAAGGTGCAGCGGTAGCGGCAGCCGTCTTGCACCTTGACGAAGGCGCGCTGGCGGCCGCGGCTGAATAGCGAAACTTCGCCGGGTTCGGTCGACATCGCCGGCATGCTGTCCAGGTTGAGTTCGGTCAAGGCTTTTTCCACCAGCCGGTTTTTGTCCCGGTTGCCGACGATCAAATCCACCCCCATCAATTGCGCGGCTTCGGCTTCATTCAGCGTCGCGTAACAGCCGCTGACCACCAGTTTGGCTTGCGGGTTGTCGCGATGAATGCGGCGGATCAATTGCTTGGATTTTTTCACGGCATCCTGGGTGACCGCGCAGGAGTTGATCACTACCAGTTGCGCGTCGCTCAGGTTGCGGGTGACAGAGTGACCTTTGGCTTGAAAAGCTTGCGCCCAGGTTTCCAGTTCGGCTTCGTTCAGGCGGCAGCCCAGGGTTTTTAAATGTATCTGCATGAAATATAAAACAATGTAGGTTGGGTTTACCCTAAAGGGCATAAAAGCGTAGCGTAACCCGACATGATCAAATAATTTGCCATCAATATGGTTTAACCAAAAAACCAATAAGTCACCGAAATAGCGGCAAGAATTCCGCTCAAATCGGCGATGATGCCACAGGCGGCGGCATGGCGGATATGAGTAATATTAACCGCGCCGAAATAGACGGCCAGCACATAAAAAGTCGTTTCCGTGCTGCCTTGTACTACCGAGGCCAGCCGTCCGGCGAACGAATCGGCACCGTGGCTTTGCATGGCGTCTATCATCATCGCCCGTGCGCCGCTGCCGCTGAACGGCTTCATCAACGCGGTCGGCAGACCGTCGATGAAACGGTTATCGAGTTGCAAAAAGTCCACGATAAAACGGATGCCGCCGGTCAATAACTCCAGTGCGCCGCTGGCCCGAAACACCCCGAAGGCCACCAGCATAGCCACCAGATACGGAATAATGCCGATCGCGGTATGAAAGCCCTGCTTGGCGCCTTCGATAAATAAATCGTAAGCGTTTATCTTTTGATAGGCCGCCGCCGCGATAAACGCTGTAATCAAGCTAAACAAAATAGCGTTACTGACCAACGCGGATTGTTCCAGCATGGTTGATTGGTCCAGCCCGGAAAAGTAGCTTAAAAGCCCCAATATCAATGCGCTGATACCGGCCAGATAAGCCAGAACGACTTTGTTCAGCAAATTGATTTTTTGCACGTATGCCACCGCCAGCAGGCCGCACAGGGTCGACACATAGGTGGCGATCAGTATCGGAATGAACACATCGGTAGGGTTGGCGGCCCCCAGTTGGGCGCGGTAGGCGAAGATGGTAACCGGAAACAGCGTCACCGACGAGGTGTTCAAAACCAGGAACAGAATCTGCGCGTCGCTGGCTCGCTCGGGATGCGGATTCAGAGTCTGCATTTCCTGCATGGCCTTGATGCCCATCGGCGTCGCCGCGTTATCCAGGCCCAGCATGTTGGCGGCGACATTCAGGGTTATCGCGCCCAATGCCGGGTGATGAGCGGGAATTTCCGGCATCAGCCTTAGGAATAGCGGGTTGAGCGCGCGGGTCAATAGCTCTATAAACCCGCTACGTTCGCCGATTTTCATGATCCCCATCCACAAGGCCAGCACGCCGGTCAGCCCCAGAGAAATCTCGAACGCGGTTTTGGACAGGCTGAACATCGCCTGCATTAGTTCGGAAAACACCCGCGTGTCGCCCCACGCCAACAGTTTGACGGTGGCGGTGGCGAAGGCGCTCAGAAACAGGAAAACCCAGATCTTGTTCAGCAAATAGAGTATCCCGGAGGCTTAAGCGATTTTTTTGGCTAAATCCGCCGCATAACCGGTGTAGCAGTGCGGTGTCAGCGCCATCAATTCGGCTTTAGCCGCCGCCGGTATCTCCAGCTTTTCCACGAAAGCCCGCATGCCTTCGCCGGTGACGCGCTGGCCTCGGGTCAATTCTTTCAGTTTTTCGTAAGGCTTTTCGATGCCGTAACGGCGCATCACGGTTTGAATCGGTTCTGCCAGCACTTCCCAGTTTTGATCCAGATCCTGATCTAGCAATGTCGGGTTCAATTCCAGTTTGGAAATGCCTTTCAAGGTCGATTGAATGGCAATACTGGTGTGAGCGATACCGACGCCGATATTGCGCAGCACGGTGGAGTCGGTCAAGTCGCGCTGCCAGCGGGACACCGGCAGTTTGTCGGCCAGAAAACCGAATATGGCATTTGCCAGCCCCAGGTTGCCTTCCGAATTTTCGAAGTCGATCGGGTTGACCTTATGCGGCATGGTCGATGAACCCACTTCGCCTGCAATCGTTCTTTGCTTGAAGTAACCCAGCGAAATGTAACCCCAAACGTCGCGGTCGAAATCCAGCAGGATGGTATTGAAACGCGACAGGGCATGGAAAAATTCGGCCAGGTAATCGTGCGGTTCGATCTGGATCGTATAAGGGTTGAAAGTCAGCCCCAGCGACTCGACGAAGTTTTGCGCGAATTGCGGCCAGCCCACGTCGGGGTAGGCCACGCTATGAGCGTTGTAATTGCCGACCGCGCCGTTGATCTTGCCGAGCAATTCGACCTTGGCCAATTGATCGCGCTGCCGTTGCATGCGGGCCGCCACGTTGGCGAATTCCTTGCCGACGGTGGTTGGTGTCGCCGATTGGCCGTGAGTGCGCGATAGCATCGGTTGCTCGGCACTGTCCAAAGCCAGTTGCTTGATTGCGCTTATGGTGGCGTCTATCTCGGCCAGGATCAGGCCACGGCCTTCCTTCAGCATCAAAGCGTAAGACAGGTTGTTGATGTCCTCCGAGGTGCAGGCGAAGTGAATGAATTCGTTGACGGCATGCAGTTCGGCGTTGTCCTTGATTTTGGCTTTCAAGAAATACTCGACCGCCTTGACGTCGTGGTTGGTGGTTTTCTCGATGTCCTTGACCGCTTGTGCATCGGTTTCGGAAAAATTACTGACGATGCCGTTTAATACGGTGTTAGCCTCGGCGGACAAAACCGGCACTTCGACAATCTTGGCTTCGGCGGCCAAGGCTTGTAGCCAGCGGATTTCGACTTCGACACGGTAACGAATCAAGCCGAATTCGCTGAATATGGGGCGCAAGGCGTCGACTTTACCGGCGTAGCGGCCGTCGATGGGGGAGATGGAAGTGAGGGCTGAATGGCTCATGTCTGTTTCCTAAATTTCTAAAACTAAAAACGGTTTGGCTTGGGCGGTTAGATTAAATCTGACCGCCGAGGCGTGGAATAGGTTGGGTATCGGCATCGAAACAGCTTGGGCACGTGCCGGAGAAAGCTTCGATTAAACGGCTGCGCATGTCGGCGTCATCTTTAAATACCGTCATCCAGACTGACCAGAAGCCTGTGCTGGTGGCAGTGTCTACGATTTGTTGGCGCATTAAATCCGTGGGCTGTTGATCGAGATTACTTTTTGCTGTCTCGGCTTTCGTCCATGCTTCGTTACGCTTTATCCAGCGTCTGTCTTTCTTGGTCAGCAATGGGTGCGATGGTTCCCTATCCAGTCCAGTGAGTCCAAGGGTTTCGCATGCGATCTGTTGATGAGCATGAGTTAATGATGGATCGATTTGCGGTGATCGATCTTTTTCATAAATAAAGGCGCGAAAAGTATTATCGGTATCCGCCCAGAAATATGCGTTCAAATTATCTGTGGTAATAGTTTTGTCTTTCTTGACGCTATTGCAGTAGGTGCAAGCCAGTAAGAAATTATCCCATGTTTTTTTCAGAGTAGGCTCTTTGCTTTTGGGTTGAATATGTTCAACGGCCGGTGCAAGTAAAGGGCTTTCGCAGTAAGAACAATAATCGCCAAGTCGTTCTATTAATGCGTTGCGAGCATCTCCGTACTCTTTAAAACTAACGGGATTTTCGTTGTCGTCTTTCGGCATATAGCCGCGATTAACCGGTCGCATGTTACAAACCCTGGCTGCCTTCCTGGGCTTGGCGTTCCATTTTCAAAAAGGCTTGAAAAGCCGGGTCGTCGCTATATGGCAATAATAATTCGTCTAATCGTTGTTTCAGATGTTGCTTTTCCTCTTCGTTGGCAGGCGAGATTTGTTTCAACACTTGGTAATATTCCTCGGCGGCTTTTTCCATTGCCAAGAAACGTTGGCTTTGTTGGGGAATCTCTACGCCTTGCTGGTTTTCGGCAATATCCTCGATACTTTTACTATCGATAGCCAGCGGTTGAGCTTTTTCCAAATCCCAAAGTAAACAATCTTCACGGCCATACAGCGACTGGATGATAAACGGCGAATGGCTGCTGGCAACAAATTGCACTTTCGGAAAGGTTTTTAACAGGCGGCCAACGACTTCCCGTTGCCATTTTGGATGCAGATGCAGGTCGATTTCGTCGATCAACACGATGCCTTCGGTTTGCTTGATGACGTCGGCTTCCAGTTGCGGATTCAACGTCGCCATGCGGTAAGCGATGTCGGCGACCATGCCTATCATGTTGCGGTAGCCGTCGCTGAGGAGGTGGAAGGGGATGGTTTGTAGCTGTTCTTGAATTAAGGTTTCAATCCTCAGTTCATCCCAATCCAAATCCCACCAGGCTCGTTTTGCATTGGGAATCATGCTAACGAGGGCTTCGCGAACGGCTTCCAATGTGTAGCGTCTCTCTTGTTTTTGTAATGCAGCAAGCTCTTGAGTTTTGAACCAACGAAAAAAACGTTTTTGATCGGAAGCAGGATTCAAACAATCCTGATAGCCGTCAAAACGTGAACCTGGACTTCGAGTTTTCTTTTCTGTTTCTTTGAGTTGTTTCCATAAACGACCAGTGCTGTAGTAAGCAATTACAGGAAGTAAAGTGGTTTCACTGGTTATATTTTTCGTAAGGCTTTCTACCAGTTTAATAATATTTGCAGTTGGCTTGCCAGGAGTTTTAAACTCCTTAGCTCTTATCCAATTGACATTCTCGTTATTTATAATCCCTTCTGCTGAAACGAGGGTGCCTGTAAACGATTGTTCTTTTATGGCAGTTTGTCCAAGGGTCAGTGTTTCGTACCGAACGTCATTCCGAGAAATATTTCGTTTGTCAGCGGTTTTTATATCAGGAATTGCTAACAGAAAGCCTCCTGCTGCAATTGCTAATGCATCTAAAATGGCAGTTTTTCCACTGCCATTATCGCCTATTAGTAAGGTAACTCTATCAGTTAGATTTAGTTGATAGTGTTTAAAAAAACGGAAATTAATAAGTTGGAGTTTGTTAATTTTCATTGTACTTAGACTCAATAATCCCGCCGCCAGAACAAATCTCACCGGCAAAAAGCACCGACGACCACTCCTGCGTGATTTCTAATAGACAATAAATTTCTAATGCTAGGTTCGATAAATATTCAACTGCCGAATTGGCCTGGGATGAAAAGAAGAAAATTTTCATCAAAAATTTAATTGATCGAGCTTAATGTTTAGTGCGGCAGCCATTTTTTTTAGCAATGGTTTATGGGGCTTCTCTTGGTTTTCTATATCAATATATTCCGTTTCGGAAACGCCTAAACGTGTAGCTAGCTCGGCTGTCGATAAATGTAAATATTCCCGCCAAGCTTTAATGGGCGTAATGTCTTGTTTAATAACGGCCCCAACTACTTCATTAGGAATGGTGGCATTCTTGACCGCATGTTCTTTTAGATAGTCGGCATAAGGAATCACCACAAAAGCCGGGTTGCCGTCGATGCCGTTGATAATTTGTACGTTAGTAAGTGCGCTCATCACGTTTTTTCACCTCTTCAATCGAAACAACCTTGACGATGCCGTCAAACTCAAAGAATACCCGATATGCGCCGACACGCAATCGGTAACTATAGGTGTGATTGGTCAGCTTTTTAATATTCGCGCAATCGGGAAACTCTTTCAGAATTTGGGTTGAATCATAAATCTGTTCACGTAGCGCTTTATCGGAAATTTTGCGCAGTTGTTTGACCGCTTTAGGCTGCCATTCAATCCGGTTCATTGTACTTCGATTCTATTATTCCTCCACCCAGACAAACCTCGCCCAGATAAAACACTACCGACTGCCCCGGTGTGATTGCCCGTTGCGGCTGGTCGAAGCGGACCTTGACGCGGCTGCCGCCATCTAGCGGTTCGACGATACAATCCTGATCCGGCTGGCGATAGCGGGTCTTGGCGGCACAGCGTAGGGTTTCGGTTAACGGCTGGTTGCCGCACCAGTCCAGTTGGCCGGCTTCCAGGGTATTATGCAGCATTAACGGATGATCATGGCCCTGGCCGACGATCAGCACGTTGTTATCCAGGTCTTTTTCCAATACGAACCAGGGTTCGTCCGGCGCGTCCTTGATGCCACCTATGCCTAAGCCCTGGCGTTGGCCCAGGGTGTAATACATCAGGCCGTGGTGCTGGGCTATGTATTGGCCTTCCGGGGTGCGCATTTCGCCGGGCTGGTGGGGCAGGTAGCGTTGCAGGAATTCCTTGAACTTGCGTTCGCCGATGAAGCAGATGCCGGTGCTGTCTTTCTTGCGGCTGTTGGCGAAGCCGGCTTTGTCGGCCATCGCCCGGATTTCCGGTTTGTGCAGGTGGCCGATCGGAAACAGGGTTCGTGACAGGGCTTTTTGCCCCATGGCATACAAAAAGTAGCTTTGTTCCTTGTTGGGATCCAGGCCTTTCAATAACTGAAACTCGCCGTCCTGTTCGCGGACGCGGGCGTAATGGCCGGTGGCGATATATTCTGCCCCCAGGTCTTCGATGGCGTAGTTCAAAAAGGCCCTAAATTTGACATGTTTGTTACAAAGAATGTCAGGATTGGGCGTGCGGCCGGCTTTAAATTCCGACAAAAATACCTCGAAGACTTCGTCCCAGTATTCGGCGGCGAAGTTGACGGTCTTTAACTCTATGCCCAAAGTGTCGCAAACCTGCCGTGCATCGGCCAAATCCTGCATCGCGGTACAATATTCGGTGCCGTCGTCCTCTTCCCAGTTTTTCATGAACAAACCGGTAACTTTATGGCCTTGTTCTTGCAGTGTTAATGCTGTGACGGAAGAATCGACGCCGCCGGACATGCCGACGATGATGTGTTTGCTCATGCTAAATCTAAAAATGTGTGCAGTAGGGAGAGCGGATGGTGCCGGCCCTTTAAATATTCATCCACGCTAATTAACACCAGTGGGCTGCGTAATTGGGCCTGTTTTGCCAAAATTTCCTCACGGCTTAGCCAGTGGGCGGCAAGAATGCCGGCATCCAAGGCTTGGTCGGGGTTATGGCTATGCACGCTGCCGCTAAAACAAAAACGCACGAAGCTTGGAAAGTCCGGGGTTTTACGCCAGAGCTGGACGGCCACCAGCGCTTTCGGCTCAAATTGCCAGGCGGTTTCTTCCAGGACTTCGCGTTTGACGGCGCCGATCAAATCTTCGCCGGGCTCAAGATGGCCCGCGGGTTGATTGAACGCAATGCCATTGTCCGTTGTCTCTTCGACCAGTAAAAAACGCTGGTCTTTTTCGATGACGGCGGCGACAGTAACATGAGGTTTCCAAACCATGAGTGTTGGCAAAGTCTTAAAGGAGGCGCATTTTACGCGAAATGTTTTTTATGTGGGTAAAGATTGAAATTTGCCTGTTTAGGCGCTATGTTAAAACCCAGAGTTACACAGGCAAACCAGGAAAATGACTGATTTCGATCCCATGAGAGACAATGACGGCGATATTGTCGTACAGCATGCCAAACCGCAGCTGAAACGTCCGCCGTTATTTAAGGTATTGTTGTTAAACGACGACTTTACGCCAATGGATTTTGTGGTCGAAATTCTCACCGGTTTTTTTAATATGAGTCAGGAAAGAGCCACTCAAGTGATGCTGCAAGTGCATACGCAAGGAGTGGGGGTGTGCGGCACCTACACCAAAGATGTGGCCGAAACCAAGGTACATATTGTTAATGATTATTCCAGGGAGCATCATCACCCGTTGATGTGCACGATGGAAGAAGCGTGAGAGGTAGCCATGCTAAGTAAAGAACTTGAAGTGACATTGAATGCGGCGTTCACAAGTGCTCATGCCAAACGGCACGAATTTATAACGGTCGAGCATTTATTATTATCGTTACTGGATAACGTCACCACCATTCCAATATTAATTGCCTGCGGTTGCAATGTGAACGCGTTACGCGCCGAGCTGACCCGTTTCATCGATGAAACCATTTCCCTGATTCCGGAAGGTATACAACGGGAGACCCAGCCTACGCTAGGTTTTCAAAGGGTTCTGCAGCGGGCGGTGTTTCATGTGCAGGCGTCCGACAAAAAAGAAGTTACCGGCGCCAATCTGTTTGTGGCCTTGTTTAGCGAACAAGACTCGCATGCCGTTTACCTGCTGAACCGGCAAGATATTACCCGCTTGGATGTGGTTAATTATCTGGCGCACGGCGTCTCGAAAATCGAACAACAGCAAAAACAAAGCCCTAGCGAAGAGACCGAGACCGAGCGCGGTATCGGCGACGCCACGGCCAGCCCGCTGGAAAAGTACGCCACCAACCTGAATGAAGAAGCGATCAAGGGCAATATCGATCCGCTGATCGGGCGCGATTCGGAAGTGGAAAGAACCATACAGGTTCTATGCCGGCGGCGAAAAAACAACCCCTTGCTGGTGGGCGAAGCCGGGGTTGGCAAAACCGCTATTGCGGAAGGCTTGGCCAAGCGTATCGTCGAAGAGCAAGTACCGGAAATTTTGCTGAACAATGTGATTTATTCGCTGGATATGGGGGCCTTGGTGGCCGGCACCAAATACCGCGGCGATTTCGAAAAACGCCTGAAGTCTTTGGTGGCGCAGCTTAAAAAAGAACCTAATTCGATTTTATTCATCGACGAAATTCATACCATTATCGGCGCCGGTTCGGCGTCCGGCGGGGTGATGGATGCTTCCAACCTGATTAAACCGGTGTTGGCGTCGGGGCAACTGCGTTGCATCGGCTCTACCACCTATCAGGAATATCGCGGCATTTTCGAGAAAGACCATGCCTTGGCCAGACGTTTCCAAAAAATCGATGTCGTCGAACCTAGCGTGGAAGATGCCGTGCAGATTTTAAAAGGCCTGAAAACCCGGTTTGAAGAGCATCATGGTCTTAAATATACGCAGGAAGCCCTGCGGGCCGCGGTGGAATTGTCGGTACGCTATATTACCGACAGGCATTTGCCGGACAAGGCGATTGACGTTATCGACGAGGCGGGGGCCCGGCAGCGCTTGTTCGTGGAAAGCGAACGCAAGGCCACTATCGATGCGCCCGATATTGAAGAGATCATCGCCAAAATTGCCCGGGTGCCTGCTCAGTCCGTGTCGTCCAGCGACAAGGACAAACTGGCCAGTCTGGAAAAAAATCTGAAAATGTTGGTGTTTGGACAGGACGAAGCGATTTCGGAGCTGGCCTCCGCCATCAAGCTATCGCGGGCGGGCCTGCGCGACACCACTAAAACCATCGGTTCGTTCCTGTTTGCGGGGCCTACCGGGGTGGGTAAAACCGAAGTGACCCGGCAATTGGCCAAGGTGTTGGGTATAGAGCTGATCCGCTTCGATATGTCCGAATACATGGAGCGGCATACGGTATCCCGCCTGATCGGCGCACCGCCGGGTTATGTGGGTTTCGATCAGGGCGGATTGCTGACCGAGGCGGTAACCAAACACCCGCATGCGGTATTGTTGCTCGACGAGTTGGAAAAAGCCCATCCGGATGTGTTCAACCTGCTGTTGCAAGTCATGGATCACGGCACATTAACGGACAATAACGGCCGTAAAGCCGATTTTCGTAATGTGATTCTGATTATGACCACCAACGCCGGGGCCGAGGAAGGCAGCCGGGCTTCGATAGGTTTTACCGAGCAAAACCACGCTACCGACAGCATGAAAGTGATCGAACGCGGTTTTTCGCCGGAATTTAGAAACCGGCTGGACGCCATTGTGCAGTTTAAACCGCTGGATATCAGCGTGGTCGGCAGCGTGGTCGATAAGTTTATTTTCGAACTTGAGGCGGTGCTGGCCGATAAAAACGTCACCTTGACGCTGGAAACCGATGCCCGGATTTGGCTGGCCGAACGAGGTTACGACGAAAAAATGGGTGCCAGACCGATGGCGCGCTTGATTCAGGAAAAGGTCAAGAAACCGTTAGCCGAGGATCTATTGTTCGGCCGTTTGGTAAACGGTGGGCATGTGCGGATTTTTGTCGAAAACGATCAGCTGGCTTTCGGTGTCGAAGGCAAGCAACTCATGGTTTCGGAAATAAATCAGATGGTTTAAACGGGCAGAGCGGTCGCAATCCCGTGTAAAACGGGATTAGCGATTGCGGAATGTAATGCGGCCCTTGGTCAGGTCGTAGGGCGTCATTTCTACCCGGACTTTGTCGCCGGTCAGGATGCGGATGTAGTGTTTACGCATTTTGCCGGAGATGTGAGCGGTTACGATATGCCCGTTTTCCAGTTCGACACGAAACATGGTGTTAGGCAGGGTGTCGATAACCTTGCCATCCATTTCAATTTGGTCTTCTTTTGCCATAACGATACCTGTAAATTAAAAACCGCCATCTTAGCACGATTCTGCTATATGATGACCAAGTCGGTCGTAATTTTGATGACTCGGGCGCTTTGCCGGCGGAGCGCCGCCGATTTCGGGCCTTGGCATATCATCTTGCGCGCAGGCTCATCTGCCGGATTTTTAAAATCTTCACCGATCGGATGTCTTGCCGCCACGGAAGAAAAGGAATGGTTTATGGCCGCGGAGCGGCCGGGTCAACTTTAAGGAAAATTTGTTCGTAATTTATGGTAAGTACAACTAATGCGTTAGCTGCGGATTTGGCATGGAATGACACGCTGGCGGACGAGTTGCGGCGGTTTTTGACCAGGCGAGTGAAATGCGCGGAAGCCGCGGCCGATTTAACTCAAGAAACCTATATACGCCTGCAGCAACGGGACAATAGCAATCTGCCCATCGATAACGCCCGCGCATTGGCATTTCATATTGCCATGAATCTGGCGGTCGACTATCAGCGCAAAGCCGCGGTCAGGAGCCGGTATATGGTGGACGGCGAAACCGAAACCCTAACCGAAGCTACCGCAATCGGCCCCGAGCAAAGCTTAATTGCCCGGCAACGCTTGGATAAATTGAAAAGCACCTTGGATGAATTGCCCCCGGATTGCCGTACCGTTTTTTTATTGCATGGGATCGACGGCCTCAAATACTCTGAAATCGCGGCAAGATTAGGTATTTCGGTATCCATGGTCGGCCGGCATTTAGCTAGGGCGATGGCGCATTGCGCTCAGGGAATTAACGAATGACTTCGCCGATTGGGCCGCTTTTATGGCCGGATTTGAGCCGATTCAAGGCCGCATACGTTTTAACCGGTAACGAATCGAATTTGGAATGGCACCGATGCCCGATAGCTTAGACGACGCTAAGATACCCGAGCTCAAGCAGCAGGCCATCGAGTGGCTCGTCCGTCTGCGGGCGGATGATATGAGCGAAGCGGAAATGGGCGCATTTGCCGACTGGCTGGCCCGGGATTACCGCCATGCGGAGGCATTCGGTTATGCCGAAGACTTGTTCGACGATATGGTGCTTGCGGTAATGCCCGGTTCCCAACCGGAAGCGGATGCCGGTAACATTGCACGGACGCCGCCGGCGGTAGAGATGCGCAAAAAACGCCAAGCCAATCAAGCTCCCGTCCGTTACCGGCGCCTGCTTCCGGTTTTACTGAGTCTGGCGGCGGTCTGGCTGTTTGCCGTGATACTGGTAATGCCCGACAATTCGCATCCCCTGGGTAGGTTGTTAAGCGATTTCCATACGGAAACCGGCGAATTCCGCAATATTCAATTGGCTGACGGCAGCGAAGTGCTGCTAAATACCAATAGCGCGGTTTCCGTCGATTACGGCGAGTCGAAACGGGTCGTCACCTTGCATCATGGTCAAGCCCGTTTTACGGTCGCCCAGGATCTTCATAGGCCGTTCGAGGTGAAAGCGGGCGATTTACGGGCACGGGCCTTGGGAACCGTTTTTGAGGTTTATCGCTCGGACGCCGATGAGGTGAGCGTGACGGTTCAGCAACACGCGGTCAGGGTCGATATCAATGGGCTGGAGCAAAAAACGCCCGCGGCCGCATTGACCGTACAGGCCGGCCAGAAGTTGCGTTATCGGCTGGATGGCGCTTTGCCGCAACTGGAGCCGGTTGAACTCGATCAGGCCGGTGCCTGGCAACAACATCGCTTGTCCATTAACGACCGGCCGTTGAGCGAGTTGGTGGCCGAACTCAACCGCTACCGTGTCGGACGCGTATTCCTGGCCGATCCTCAATTGAGCAGGCTACGGGTAACGGGCGTATTCTCGCTCGATCATCCGGACCAGATCGTCGATTCCGTATCCGATGTACTGGGGCTGAAACAAACCAGATTAGCCGGATGGTGGATTTTGTTGCATCGTTGAACCGCGGCCGGTTGCAAAACAGCAGCACCCGGCTGCAAACGGTTTATTCCCTTCCAACGCTCATCAAGTCCGCGCAGCGCTCAGGCTCATGAATAATGCCCCAGGAGGGCAAAACTGCTTGCCGGACAGGACGCCGCGAATACGTCCGTGTAGGCTTGGCATTTCTTGCCGCCCGCGCCTGTCCGGTAAAAGCCCCTCCCTTTTTTTAACGCGCGCTTTCAGAGCAAAAACGGCAGGCATGGTTTGTGCCCGGCGATTGCGAAATTGCTATCGAAAAGCATTGTGCGGTGGTTAATGCTGTTTCCGAAACGGCTTATAAGAGGTAATGTTTAGGATCTCACAGTCATAGGGATGGTTTTGAAAGCATATTTTGGCAGGCAGGCCTGTAAGGGCGTTCAACGCGTTTGTTGGCAACGCCATGCGCACGGGCCGGCGAGGCAAACCGGGGTTAGGTCCGGCTTGGCCGCATGGGGCCGTGTAAAGCGCATCGTTTTGGCGCCGGGGCCGTTGGGATGAAAAACGCCCGGCGGGAGTGGCCTCTTTGGCCTGCCATATGGTCCGCTATCCTCTGGTGCGCGCAGGCTGGCGCGGCGGATGGCGCGCGGACGGCCTACGCCATTCCGGCGCAAAGCCTGAACAATGCATTGATTAAATTTGCCGCCGACTCGAAACTCGAACTGGTTTTCTCGGCGGACATGGTCCGCGGCATTCGGGTCGGCGGCTTGGAGGGGAGCATGGCTGCCGAGCAGGCCTTGGCGGCCCTGCTCAAGGATACCGGCCTCGATTACCGGTTTCTGGATGGCGATACCGTGACGTTGATTCGGCGGGTTGAGACCGAGTCAACGGCAACTCCGCCGGATCCGGCAACCCTGGCTCCGGTAACGGTGCTAGGGCAAAGGGCGGGCGGCGACGGCGCGGATACGGGCCGCGCGCTGCCGGCCGAAGAGCCGCTAAGTTACCGGGCCGTCCATGCCGTTACCGCGACCCGAACCGCTACGCCGGTGAAACAAATTCCGCAATCGATACAAACCCTTAAACGTTCGCTGATCGACGACCAGCAAAACATCACCGTCAGCGAAGCCCTGCAAAATGTCAGCGCCGTGGTGCCGCGCCACGTGTTGTACACGCCGGTTGTCGAAGGCACCTTGATTCGCGGGTTTCGGGCTGAGCAACTGTTGGACGGCTTTACCCAATACTACAATCCGGGCGATCGCGAGAGCATGGTCAATCTGGAGCGCATCGAAGTGCTGAAAGGCTCGAACGCCGTGTTGTACGGCGGAGGCTCGGGGTCTCCCGTCGGCGGCGTGGTAAACCTGATCTCCAAGCTTCCCAAGGCGGAGGCTTTTGCCGAAGCCGGCTACAGGATGGGCAGCCACGCATTCCATCAGCCCTATTTCGACTGGAATCGGCCGCTACACGACAATGTACTGTTCCGCGTCACTGGAGAATATACCGCTTCCGGCAGCCATGTCGACAACGTAGCAACGCAACGCTTCAATATCAATCCGACGTTGGTTTTCACCCTTCACGATACCACCACGCTCACCCTGCAAAGCAAAATATCGCGTTGGGCGCAACCCGATTACCAAGGCTTGCCGGCAACCGGCGCCATTGCGGGCGATTTCCGTATTCGTCCGGAAACCTTCATTGGCCCTGCCGATATCTCCGAGAGCCATTCGAATGCCGATAGCGTTTGGGGATCGCTGGATCACACGGTCAATGCCGTCTGGTCTTTGAATTTAAAAGCCCGTTACGCATATTCCGAATTCGACCAGAAAGTGCAAAGCCTGTTCGGTAGTGACGGTTTTGTAGCTGATTTACCGTTAATGCTGCCTTCCGGTTGGGCACTGACCAATGCCGAATTGTTTCAACGCCAGGAAGAATATAGCGTGCTGGGTAATGCACTGGCGAAATTCGAAATCGGCCCCAGCGAAAACACCCTGCTGTTCGGCGCCGATTACAGCCAACTGAACGATGAGGGCTTTATCAATGCCGATCTTGGCCCATACGGGCTAGGTGTGGGGGCGGTTGATTTGATGGCGCCGGAATTTTCGGTTGCCTACGGTAATCCGGATGCCTCAATCAACAGTCCGTCGGTCAGAAACACCACTTACGGCGGCTATATGCAATTGCAAAGCTCTTTTTACAAACGTTTTCATCAATTGTGCAGTCTCCGGCTGAGCGGCATGGAAATCGATTTCCAGGATAAAACCAGCGGTGCTGCAGCCAAAACCCAAACCCTAAAGCCTTTGCCGCGTATCGGCGGCGTATTCGATGTCACGGACCAAGTGTCCTTATTTGCCGGCTACAGCGAAGGCATGCGCGGCCAGCCGTTCGTGAATTTTTCCGGAGCGCCGCGGCCGGAACTATCCCGGCAGATTGAAGCCGGCCTTAAATTCGATTTCTCCGGCCGACTCAGCGGACAAATGGCGGTGTACCGAATCGAGCGCAGTAACGTAGCAGTCACGGATAACCAGGATCCCGGCTTGCGCTCAATCGCCGCGGGACAGCAGCGTTCCCGCGGCTTTGAAACGGATTTGATCTGGCAACCCAACGAAAAAATCGGCGTACTGGCTAATTATGCTCACACCCGGGCTGAATTTACCGACGATCTGGCCGGCGTGGCGGCCGGCAACCGCCTGGCCATGGTGCCTGAAGACTCGGGCAGGCTATGGGCCAATTACCGTTTCCAGCAGCCCGAGCTCAAGGGCTGGAGCATGGGCGTTGGGGTTTACTTGCGTTCGGGCGCCTATTTGTCCAATAATAATGTATTCAAAACAGACGGTTACCACAGCTTCGATACCGCCATCGCTTATGAAACCCAACAATTCAAGCTGGCGGCCACGGTTAAAAACTTCACCGATGAAGACTACTTTCAACCCTACGGTTATTTCGCCGGCCGCGTCGCGCCCGCCAGCGGCGTATCGGTGTTTGTCACGGCCGTGGTGAAATTTTAACAGGCTTAAACCGCCTTCCCGACACATCCGCCGGCCCAGCACCCGCTTTTTACAGGTTGCGTTACATCCCGCCAAAGCTCCGCGGCTTCGCTCTCGAAACCGCTGTACTTTACCCACGAGCAATTAAAACGCTAACTGGCAAAATCAATAAATTTATTTTCGTTTAATTTCATAGGCCTGGAGAATTTATATCCAATTAGACGGATTTATTGAGATTTTTTTTCATATTTTTGTAGTCGATTTTTACGGTCGAACGGCTTAGTAGTAGAAGAACAATGATTCCTGCAAACGGGCATGCCTCGCCAGGTACCCGGGAACTCTCTTCATCGCCACATCCGCCGCGAGGCGGAGCCGGAAAGCCACGGGTCTTGGAAGACGAGACAGCCGGGTTACCTTCAGGAGCGTACCTGTACACCGTTTTTGCCTCTTTAGACGGTTTCAGGGCCGAAACTTGGAGATTAACTTTTACTGTAATCAATTAAGGATAAATGACCATTATGAACATCAATAGCTTCAAATTAGCCGCCGCCGGCGTCCTGGCCTTCACCGCTTTCACCGGTTTGCTGGCGCCCGCAACCGCCAGCGCGGCCTTGGTGACCGGCAACGCCACTATTAGCATTGACAATGCCGCCTTCAGTACCGCAACAGGTGGCTGGACCGTCGACAATTTTTTTGATGCCAGCTTTAACACGACTGCCATCACAGGAAGTTTGGCTGGCGGTAGCAGTTCCACTACAAACATGCTGTTTCCGGTCAATACCAATGCCGCCACCGTCAGCTACCCGGGCAACCGTACGTTACAGGCTACAACCATGGACAGCGGCAATACCGCTGCCGGACAAATCGGCTTGAGTGGCGCCTTGACCATGACGGGCGCACTGGGCGATTTGTTTCCATACGATTTTAAGCTGGCAAAGTTCGGCGGAGTCTGGAATCTGGTTACCTTTGACACATCCTTTCAGAACACAACCTTCCTGCAACTTGCCAATGCCGTTGAATCCGTCGATGGCAGCGGCCAGTTAAGCCTATCCGGCGATTTGATCTTCGGCGGAGGCATGAGTCCGACTACGGCCAGCAGCATTTTCGGTTTGACCTGGAGTTCATTCTTGGGCGTTCAGATTGCCAATCAAAATCTCGTGGTCGGGCATTTAAGCTTGACACCGGCCGCCGTGCCCGTACCTGCCGCCGCCTGGATGTTCGGTAGCGGTCTGCTCGGTCTGCTAGGCGTTTCCCGCGGAAAGTCTAAGGCCGCCGCATAAGGCCGGCGGGTTGAGGTTGCCTGGAGCGTTTGTCTTTTGCGGGCTCTAGGTTCCGCAAACTGTAACCGGTCCCTTGAATCCAATGGCCGACCTTGTCCGGCATCAGCGCTTAGCCCTGATGCCGGCATTCTCGGGCGACAGGGGTTTCAAAGCGAACCATGGCAAACCGGCAAATTAGCAGGGAGTTTTATGAAATCCACACAAACATCACATGCTTCTAAAGCGTTTGCCGTAATGGCGATGCTGGCGGTAAGCGCTACGCTGTTCTCATCAAGCGCTAACGCCTCGATTTTGAATGCCCCGGCCGGCGGCACGTTCACCATGAATCTGGATCGTAACGCGCTGACGCCTTATTACGGCTATTTTTTATCGGCTTTCTGGGATGGCGCTGCCTCGGACATCAGCAATCCAGCCAATACCGGCAGCTATTTGGCCGGCAATATTGCCGCAACGGAAATTTCCGCCGTCAATCGGGTGTTCGATCTCACTCCGGTCGGTAGCGATCCGATCAACCAGCCTGGGCAACGTTTCGTAAAAGCGACGTCGGCGGGCTTCGGCATCGATTCCGATACGCTGGCCGGTGTGGTCGGCACCCGGATTGGCATGATCGGGGTTCAAGGCTTTTATGCGCCCTTCTGGCCGCCCAGCGGCGGCGGTGTTTTGAACGGCGACTTTTCTATTACTTACGACGCGAATAGGCAAAGCGGCGGCCGAACCGGCTGGTATTTGGCCAACAATATCTATTTCACAATGGCTGTTTACGATTTCAGCAATTTAAGTTTAGCGTTTACCGACGCCGACAACTGGCGTCTCAGTGGCGACTTATTGATGTCGCCGGAAAACGGCGGCATGTTGCAAGGCGCCTCCCTCAACGATGTCGGGGATTTTTGCCTGGGCACGGGTTCTTACGCGGGATGTGGGCAGGTGTCGGCGGTCCCGGTGCCGGCGGCGGTTTGGCTCTTCGGTAGCGGATTAGCCGGTTTCATGGCTGTGGCGGGTCGCAAACAATCAGGTCAACGGATTTCAAACAGAGAAAATTTATGAAAATCAATTTATTTAATGTGGTTCGGCAAACACTGGCTATAGCCGTGATTGCCGTTTTAGGCACTCTGGGCAGCGCTGGAGCGCAAGCGGCTACCGTAACGGGCGGGTCGCTGATTCTGAATTTGAATCGGGATGCCTTGATTGCAGGTACTATTCTGGATAACACCCCCGCGCCCTCTATCTATGTGGAAGAGTTTTGGGATGTCGGCGCGGCAACGAAAACCTTTTCACAGCTACGGGAACAGAATACGCCCGCAAATTTAACGGACTATGCAGCCAATGAAATTTCCGCCATTGGCCTTGAATATGCCGTCAATGGCGCAAGCATCGCGCCCAATCCTGCCGGACGTCAAAATAGAGCGACCGACTTTACCTTCGATCCCAACAATCTGTATGGCACCGCGAACGGCGGCATAGGCCTCGGCGGGGCGATTCGCTTCAGGGTGGATGTTGCCCCGCCCAGTAACCGAATCCTGCTGGGCGACATGACCTTGGAATACCATCCGGAACTGGAAAACGCCACGCCAGGCCGCTCCGGCTGGTTGCTGGTCAATCATATCGGCTTCGATGCCGATGCGTTCGAGCTATTTGATGTTACGACCAATCTGACCGGCAATAGTCTAACCCTAAACGGCAATCTGGGTTTCGGTTGGGGCTTCGATCATTTGGGCGCATCCGTCGCCCGCTTAAACGACGCTCGTATCGGCACATTCAGTTTTCAAACCACAGTCGTTCCCTTGCCTCCGGCTATCTGGCTGTTCGCCTCCGCTTTACTCGGCGTAGGCGCAAGCTTTCGTAAACGGCTTGCCTAAAACGCATTTTTCATAGGAAACACAATGAAATCCAACAACGCAAAACGCCATAAATTACCCTTGCCGCTTACGATAGCTCTCATCGCACTGGCCTCGACTTCCGCCGACGCTACCTTGCTCAACGCCAGCCAAAGCGGCACCTTCACGATGAACTTGGACAGAGACGCGCTGGCGCTTTCAACACAGGGCACTCTTAGCGACCCCGGGCACTTTTTAGTGCGCTATTACGACACCCTAGAGTCGGATTACGCCACCCGATCCGATTCATCCTTTTATTACAACAACCCATTGCGGACGGAAGTTTCGGCCTTAAACCTAGTGCACGACATTACGCCCGTCAATGCGGCCAACCCGGCCGGTCAAGCGCCGAATCGGCATGTTAAATCCACCTCGCCGAATTTTGCCGTCGATTCCGAAGCGTTGACCGCGACCGGCGTGCTCGGCATGACCGGCATCGAGTTGTATAAAGGCTTGTACAACGGGGCCTTGATCGCCGGCGACTATTCGCTCCATTACAATCCAGCCAGCCGTGCCGCTACTTGGGAGGATTATGAATTAACCATTCCCGCGCCGAGCGGATGGTATCTGCAAAATAACGTCAGTTTTAGCATGGTGGTCTACGATCTCGCCAATTTGGCTATCGTGGTTGGCGATGCCGAAAATTGGAAACTGAGCGGCGATTTACTGTTAAGCCCGGAAAATGCAGGGCTGTTACAAAATACGGTGCAGCTTGATGTCGGGGATTTTTGCCTGGGCGTCGGCTCCTACGCAGGATGCGGACAGATCAGTGCCGTGCCTGTGCCGGCCGCCGCATGGTTGTTTGTTTCGGGGCTATCGGGCTTGGGTTTTGCCGGTTTCCGCCGCGGGAAGTTGCAATGAGCCGCCAATTCACCGGGAAAAAACCGTTCGGCAAGGCGTCGCCGCGCTTTGCCGGCAACCTAAATTTAGGCCTGTTGGTGATGCTGATGGGAGGGCCGGGGGCCATCCAAGCCGCGGCTATACTGCCATCGCAATTTAGCTTTGGGAACTATACCAGCGTGCAAATGAATGTCGACGCCGCCGGGCAAAACATCGTCGGCGATGCCGCGCACGAGCCGACCATCGCCTTCGACCCGAATAATCCCGAAAAATTGGTCGCGGGCTGGAAACAGTTCGGCACGGTATCGTCCGGCAATCGTCAAGGCGGTTGGGCTTACAGCGACGACGGCGGCAAAAACTGGCATTTTGAAGGCGTGGTGACGCCGGGAGAACAGCGCACCAATATCATGGTCGATGTGGATTCCTCCGGAAACTTTTATTACCAGAACTTGCATTACGGTCCAGGCGGCGATTACGCGCAGGATGTACAAGTTTTCAAGTCGGTCGATGGCGGCGTCAGTTGGCTTGATCCGGTGTATGCCCACGGCGAAGGCGCGGACAAGGGACGCATCGGCATCGATCGCAGCGGCACGGCCAGCGACGGCCATATCTATGTGCACTGGCGGGAAGGCCTGGACGACAGGCACTTCACCCGTTCCACCGACGCCGGCGCCAGCTACGGCCAGCCGGTCAGCATTCCCGGCCGACCGGCATTCGGCACTATCGCGGTCGGACCGGAAGGGCAGGTCTATATTGGCGGCAGAACCGAATCGGGAGAACTTGTCGGCGCCAAACTGGTGTTCAGCGCCCATCTGTTTTCGACCTCGCTCAACGCACGCGATCCATCGGCCACGCCAAGTTTCACCACCCAGGAAATTAATCTGGGCGGTTCGCCGGTGATGTTTCAATTTCAGAACAATCCCAATCAGTATGGCCCTATCGGCGATGTGCAGGTCGGTGTCGACCAGTCGAACGGGCCGCTGCGCGGCAATATCTATGTCCTGGCTTCGGTCGATCCTGTGGGGGCCGACAATCAGGACGTTAATTTCATTCGCAGCACGGATGGCGGCCAGACTTGGTCGTCACCGCTCAGGCTCAACACCGATCCAGCGGACAGAAACGCATATCAATGGTTTGCCATGCAAGGCGTGGCGCCCAATTCGCGTATCGACGCCGTATGGTATGACAGTCGCGGCAGTCTGCAGCCGGCGATGTCCCAGTTGTATTACGCTTATTCCTGGGATGGCGGCCTGACCTGGAGCCGGAATCAACCGGTGACAGCGCCATTTAACACCCACATCGCGTATCCGCTGGGCGCACAAAAGCTGGGCGACTACAGCCACTTGGTTTCGGACGCCAACGGCGCGCATGTGGCCTACACCGCCACCTATAACGGCGAGCAGGACGTTTACTATCTGAACGTGTTTCCCGATTGCAACAACAACGCCGTCTCCGACGTTGTCGACATTCAGCAGCGCCGGAGCGGCGACATCAACGCCAATCACCTGCCGGATAGCTGCGAAACTATCACGGTGCCCGGCGACATCGACGGCGACAAGGACGTCGACCAATTGGATGTGAATCTCGTACTGGCGGTCCGCAACAAACCGTCCGCCGGCCCGAACGACCCCAGGGACTTGGATCATAACGGCGCGATCAATGCGTTGGATGCGCGTAAACAAACGCTGTTATGCACCAGACCGCGCTGCGCGGCGTAAATCGGCTAATACTCATCACGAATCAGGGCTAACGACATGAACCCAAAAATACACAGATTATGCAGTTTGATGGCACTACTGATGTTCGCCGGCCTATCGCAGGCCAGCGTCTTCGTAAATCCGACCCCTTCCTTCCTCATTTTGAGCATCAGCCAAATTACCCAAACAGGCGACAGCGTGGATGTCGGCATCGGCATTTCCGGTTTGGGCGCGGGCGGTTCGCCCTCGTTGGGTGCTTACGACCTGGATTTACGTTTTGATGCCAACCAACTGGCATTTACCGGTGCCGTGTTTGGCGATACCCTGCTGGGCAATCAATTGGACCTGTTCGATTTCGGCGCCAACCCGCGTTCCGCCGAGCTGAGCGCGGCGGGCACGGTGAATTTGTTCGAGTTGTCGTTGGACGCCGCGGCCGATTTAAACGCGCTGCAAGCCGATAGTTTTACCCTCGCCACCGTCAGTTTCAAGGTGCTGAATGCCGGCGCCGGCGAGCTGACGCTGATCGGAAATGCGTTGAGCGATGCCGACGCTAATCCGCTGTCGGCCGTCGACATGTCCGTATCGATTACCACCGTGCCGCTGCCTTCGGCCATTTTTCCGATGGCGTTTGGTTTGCTGGGTTTAGGCGTTGCCGGCAAGGCACGTAAACCCGGTGTCCAGTGAGCGGTTTAAGAATTCTATCTACAACGGCCAGACCCGGCGCGAGATGGATTCCCACGCTCCGGGGTGGGGCAATCAAGCCGACGCAGAGCGCAATCAACTGGTTTCAATCCACGCGCCCGCGTGGGGCGCGACGTATTCTGGCATTAGATGCTCTACTGATGCACTGTTTCAATCCACGCGCCCGCGTGGGGCGCGACGGACATATCGGATTTGATTATGAAGGCATGTTAATGTTTCAATCCACGCGCCCGCGTGGGGCGCGACCAGGAGCTAATCATGGAAAACCCCACCATCAACGTTTCAATCCACGCGCCCGCGTGGGGCGCGACCGCTAGGCACGCCTGACCCGCATTGGAACTATGTTTCAATCCACGCGCCCGCGTGGGGCGCGACGGTCGGTAAACAGCACGGCATACACCAGGGTTTGTTTCAATCCACGCGCCCGCGTGGGGCGCGACACGTGCATGACTACCTCCTATCGCCGCTGGCTTGTTTCAATCCACGCGCCCGCGTGGGGCGCGACCAGTACGACCGTCATGCCGCACCGCCCAGGCGGTTTCAATCCACGCGCCCGCGTGGGGCGCGACACCCGTGCCCACCCTACCCAGCGAGGACAACGTGTTTCAATCCACGCGCCCGCGTGGGGCGCGACGAGTTCCGGTTTAGTTCCGCAAAACGGGCAGGGTTTCAATCCACGCGCCCGCGTGGGGCGCGACCTGGACCAAAAAGACTGGCATCACCATAGTTGGTTTCAATCCACGCGCCCGCGTGGGGCGCGACATCCCGGTTACTGTTGCGCTGCCCTGATTGGCCGTTTCAATCCACGCGCCCGCGTGGGGCGCGACGCCGGCAATCGACCATAGGTAACTTTGAAAAGTGTTTCAATCCACGCGCCCGCGTGGGGCGCGACCGTCAAGCGCACCAGGGTGAGTTGCCAAAGCGGGTTTCAATCCACGCGCCCGCGTGGGGCGCGACCACGCTAGGGATATGGCCTTCCAGCTCGGTCTGTTTCAATCCACGCGCCCGCGTGGGGCGCGACCCGAACATGTTCAAACTCAAATCCATTTTGCGTGTTTCAATCCACGCGCCCGCGTGGGGCGCGACGGTATTGATGGCCTGTTGCAGATCGGTCATGTTGTTTCAATCCACGCGCCCGCGTGGGGCGCGACTGCCGCACGTCGCCGCCCTTGGCGGTCAAGGTGGTTTCAATCCACGCGCCCGCGTGGGGCGCGACTCGGTGTTCATGATAGTTCCTGGATAAAGTTAAGTTTCAATCCACGCGCCCGCGTGGGGCGCGACAGGCCCGGCGTCCATGCCATCCGAAGCAGTATGTTTCAATCCACGCGCCCGCGTGGGGCGCGACGTGCTGACCAGCCCGGCAATGGCATCAATTCCGTTTCAATCCACGCGCCCGCGTGGGGCGCGACCTCGGTGCTGATGGACAAGGCCAAACAATTCGAGTTTCAATCCACGCGCCCGCGTGGGGCGCGACGATAAATCACGACACGATAGGTGATAATCATGGTTTCAATCCACGCGCCCGCGTGGGGCGCGACTTTAAATCGGACAACGACGCGGTTTTATAGCGGTTTCAATCCACGCGCCCGCGTGGGGCGCGACATTACCATTCAAGAATAGGAACCCGCTATGCCAGTTTCAATCCACGCGCCCGCGTGGGGCGCGACTAACATCGCAACGGGAGCCTAGCCGTAAGTCAGGTTTCAATCCACGCGCCCGCGTGGGGCGCGACGGAGTTCAAGGCGCTTACGCCATGTCCTCTGATGTTTCAATCCACGCGCCCGCGTGGGGCGCGACTCGCCTGTTACTGTGAAGCCGTTTTTCAGTACAAGTTTCAATCCACGCGCCCGCGTGGGGCGCGACCATCATCGGGCATAACGTTATGCTCTTGATTTGTTTCAATCCACGCGCCCGCGTGGGGCGCGACCATCCGCCTGGAAATATGGGATGACGACGGGAGCCGCGTTTCAATCCACGCGCCCGCGTGGGGCGCGACAATCTGCTCATGTCCAGCCTCAGTTGTCGATTTGTTTCAATCCACGCGCCCGCGTGGGGCGCGACTTCCATTAAATCCAGTGCCAGTAACTCGGATTTGTTTCAATCCACGCGCCCGCGTGGGGCGCGACTACGATCTGGAAATGTCCGCCGAGTCAGTGGAGGTTTCAATCCACGCGCCCGCGTGGGGCGCGACCAGCGGCGTTGGCGATTGTTTTTCAGTTTAGGGTTTCAATCCACGCGCCCGCGTGGGGCGCGACCTGCGCAAAGAGCAAGGTTATGTCGCCAATCAGGTTTCAATCCACGCGCCCGCGTGGGGCGCGACTGGCAAAACGCGCGGCCAGTGGATTTATTCGGCGTTTCAATCCACGCGCCCGCGTGGGGCGCGACATCGACATGCGAGGGAATGTCCTGGCGCAATCGTTTCAATCCACGCGCCCGCGTGGGGCGCGACTTTATATAGAGCAGTCCTTGCAATGGTTAATCGTTTCAATCCACGCGCCCGCGTGGGGCGCGACCGAGGTCATAGGGTAAACCTGATTGGCGCGCGCGTTTCAATCCACGCGCCCGCGTGGGGCGCGACATTTTCAACTCGCTGGATAAAGTGGCTTAAATGTTTCAATCCACGCGCCCGCGTGGGGCGCGACATAAGTCGATCCTTGCTCCAGCTCACCTGACAGGGTTTCAATCCACGCGCCCGCGTGGGGCGCGACTGCTTGAGGCATCGCGTTGAATGAGGTGTTAGGTTTCAATCCACGCGCCCGCGTGGGGCGCGACGACACCACTACGTCTCCGATGATTTCCGATAAGGTTTCAATCCACGCGCCCGCGTGGGGCGCGACCCGCGATCCGCGCGTGCACGGTGCGATGGGCGAGTTTCAATCCACGCGCCCGCGTGGGGCGCGACGATTCCACCTTGTTCCGGCGCAAGTTTTTCCTGTTTCAATCCACGCGCCCGCGTGGGGCGCGACGTATGCCATAAACCTTGTCATGGCATTGAATAGTTTCAATCCACGCGCCCGCGTGGGGCGCGACAAAACTGTTCCAACGTTGGGCCGGCAAACAATGTTTCAATCCACGCGCCCGCGTGGGGCGCGACGTCAGGCGGGTGGTGATTTCGACGATCTGTTTGGTTTCAATCCACGCGCCCGCGTGGGGCGCGACTTATGATGATGGCCCATTTCATCCTGACCATCGTTTCAATCCACGCGCCCGCGTGCCCCCTGCGTCAAAATAGTTGTCGCCTCAAATTTTTAGAGCCCTTTAAATTTGAGATAAAAATGATTACCCCGAAAAAGCAGTATTCTGACGAGTTCAGAGAGCAAGCCCTGGCAAAAGTCTACAAT
>Ga0207952_1000281_pt1 | contig 48550 bp, 39 predicted proteins | sample SubbioR12Aug_8Ca_FD_184831 | JGI IMG/M metagenome (GOLD analysis project Ga0207952, IMG submission 184831) | Serpentinite rock and fluid subsurface biosphere microbial communities from McLaughlin Reserve, California, USA - CR12Aug_8Ca (SPAdes) | ecosystem: Environmental > Terrestrial > Deep... | reverse complement strand
AAAACTCGGTCGATGCTACCTCAAAGGAGTTATCGGCGATCAAATCCATGCCACTCTTGTGGCGGTTGCCCACAACTTCCGAACCATCCTCAGGAAACTGAGGCTGTTTTGCATCAAAATTTTGGGGTGGATCGGAAATGTAGTTCTGCCCGGATTTTGGAAAATAGGGCTGTTAGAACAAGCCGCCTAATCAGCGGCTCTTGAAAGTCTATTCTTCAGGGACGACTACCTATCGGTGAGTTAGATGGGAGCTGCGCAAGATGTCCATGGCCGACAATTCGTACTTTATCGTGAATCTGATAACTGTCCACGAGATCACGGAGAATTTTATTGGTAAATCCTGAGGTGCTGTGTTTTCTAGCCTGTAAAATATCGTGCACAAAGAGTGAGATAGTATGTGGTGGTATGCCAAGGTTCTGTAGGAACTGTTTAATCAATCGATGATCGTCGCTATTTACGTTAATGCTTTTAGTAGTAATACCCATTTTCGAGGCGTACTGCCGGATTTGGGCTCTAGAAGGAGGCATTGATCCAGGGCCAACATCTGGTCCAATATTTTCTCGGTGAAGCCATTTCCATGTGGCAGATGCATACTCTTTTTGTCTAATGGCCATGGCAGCGGCTCCGAAGAAATGGATTGCATGATCTTTTGTTTCGATGCCAAGGGGCATTTCTGCTTCATCAACAGCGAGATACAGTTCATGATCGAATTCACGACAAAGTGCTTTCAAATCCATGTCCTCTTGTCCAATGGAATAAACTAATTGATCGCATTCAATGGTAAGGGGGACAGTGGGTTGTGCAGCATCATCCGCTTGAGAAGGGGGTCTGAATGTCAAATGTAATTTTCCAGTTCCAGAGTTGTAGAGAATCTCTTGAAGCTCCATTACGAATAATTCGTTATGATCTCCTGCAGCTTTGAGCGCTGTCGTTACCAATTTTCCCTTGCCTGCCATGTCAAAGCCTCTGGCAGAGATCCATAGAACTGAGTTTTGTTTATTTTGTGCGTTGAATTCGCGATGCTCTGTTTTTATATCGTTACCAAAAAATCCTTTCCGATAGCAAGCTGCAGCCGTTCCACCGCCGCCATATACTACGATAGTTCTAGATTCCCGGGTTTGTTCTTCACTATCTGTTAAAATGAACTGGTTGCCATCAACAATCGGGGTGAATTGTTTTAAGGGATCAAATAAGCAGAGTTCTTGGAAGTTGGATGAGCTGTGGATTTTATCTTCCAGAGCATTTTTTGCTGGGCCTAGTCCTGTACAAATGTTGATTTTTCTCGTGTAGATTTCTTTTTTTCCTACCGGAGTCAAAACTATTAGGCGGTATTCACAGGTGCTATTTTTCCAGGTTCCGACGTGATTATTTCTCTTTTCAATCGCGACAACTTTAGTTCCCATGAATAGGGGTGCATTAGTTTTGGCTAAATTTGTTATATTGGCTTGGTATACATGTCTAGCATTAGCATAGGGGTTTGTTTTGTAGTAATTTTGAGAAATAAAGTCTGATGGATTGTGTTCAGCTGAGCCTCGTTCTAAAATATTGTGAGGTTGAGCTAACGTATAGTCATGTTTCCAGGAACCGAACATATCACCCAACATTAAAACTTCAGGCAAATATCCTTGAGATAACTGTTCGTGAGTTTTTCGATGATAAGCCTTGTATTTTTCCATCCAAAGAGTTGTTCCCGTATCACCAATCCCTAAAATGATGTGAGGGCATGTAATAAAATTTTGAAATTCGATAGTTTCCGTAATAGCTTGGCTTGTGGTTCTTGCCTGCATAAATGCTTTGGCTAGCTCATCGTAACCTTGTGTAACGCGAGATAGATCATCAGACGAGACAGAAGCGCAACAGGGGTAAGAAAGAGCTCGAGTTAATAATTTTTTTAAACAAGGTGTATCTTCTTTTCGGATTGAGAGATTGAGTGCATTAGTATGGCTATAAGACTGCACAGCGCTTTTGAATAGGTCTACGTGTTCTTGTGTAGATTGATCAGGCTTGAAAATATTGGGGTGTGCACAGATTTTTTCTGTGAGCTCGTCTAATCTTTCAATTAGATCTTTTCGGGTATAGATCTTGCATTGAGCTAAGCAAGAGCAAATAAAGTTGATCTTATACTGGCTTTTATGGATTGGGCCAGTAGGGCTATGTCGGTGCTTTCTTTTTTGCACAGCAACATCATGTGTAGAAGTTAGATCCTCTAGTGGTTCTAGGGCGAGCGATGGAATATAGATATTTTGCACGACTGCAGGAGATATTTGGGGAAGAGAAGGGGTAAATGTATCTAGGTCAGAACTGGGAGAACTCTGGTTTTTTAAGTAGATATGATTTGACATTTTTGTTATTAAGTTAATTTATTTCTTTATTCTATCATATATAATTAATTTAAACTAGTTATTTTTTACTTTAGCGGTTAATTGCTAGTTTTTTGCGTTGACAAGTTAACTGCCGTGGAAATATATCCAAATATATTAATTGAAGGGGTGTCTTGTATTTAAACCGACCCTTGCCTGTGCTTAAATGGCTTATTTTAATTAATTTGGGCAATGCAGGTGGGCCGAAAACCTCTGCACATGACAAAAAATGAATTGAGGAAAAGAGCTCGCTGGAACACGAACACATATCGTTGGCAATCAATTACATAGGCATTGTATAATCGCAGGTGTTATATTTAACACCGTTATTAATCGATATCTTAAGAGTCGAAAGGCCTTATTGCAATAGACCCGTTAATAAAGTCCCGTGTTGCAATGAAAAACTTCAACACGTAGGAGGTGCAATTTTTCGATGATCAGCAAAAAGCTAGCGATTTCGCTTTCTGAAATGCCTCGTTATCAAAATTCACAGAATTCAATAATACCAATCCGCGGATTGGTATAATACGCTGTGTAGACTGATTTGGTCCAAACTGCAGATGAAAGAACCGCGGATTATTGAGGATTAAGCGTAAAAAACTTGCAAATTGGAAGAAGCAGTCTTAGAATCTATTCCGCTTTGGATTGATAGCTCAGTGGATAGAGCACCCGCCTTCTAAGCGGGTGGTCGCAGGTTCGAGTCCTGCTCAATCCGAATGTTTTTTTACTTCGAATGTAAAGTATGCAAGAAAAAAATAGAGATCTCACCCCACGGCTTTCCATCAAAGCTTTGAATGATAAAGGAAAATTAGGGGATTGGTCTCCCTCTCCTCTTGCATTTCATAATATAGAAAATATCATCTCCGAACTGGCTGCGCCCGAGCATCTGGAACAACCAGAAACGGCAAGGTTTGAGAGGGTCAATGCTACTTTACTAGCTTTGATTCAAAAGGCTACTACGCCTTGTTTTCTTTTGCCAGCAGTAGTGGATTTCATGGATCGAATTAATGCCGAGAAAATCCTGGATCGCTACACGATGGGGAGTTTTGAGCTATTTCTCAATGTATTTGCTTCTATCACGTCTGAAGAAAATCGGCTGGTTCGTGCTAAGATTGCTGGTAAAAATATTCCTCGTGAACGGTACCAGAATCTATTTCCTGTAGGAATGGGAAAGGTGTTTTCTGGTTCCCATTTTGTTACGGCTCATAGTGCTCCGGACCTGGACACGACAGTGGCTTCTTTTTGGGGATGGTTGGACGCATTTGCTTGCAGAATTAGCGACGGATTGCATGTTTGGAATGTTCCTGGAGGCCCCCCAGAAGGGCAGGTGGAGATAGGTGTTCTATTTACACAGATCTTTGGCGTAGGTATTTTTCAGCATACTGCTAAAACTAGGTCATCTTTATCTGTATCAGCTCTTGATCTTATGTCGCAGAAGGAAGTGATCAAAAAATCCATTAGGGAGGCTTCTGGAGATATCGATCATGAAAGGAATGGCAATGCGGTCATTTTAGTAGATGAGAAGGGGTACTATCTTGGTGATTGGAGAAATTTCGATATTGAAGGGGTGAGGCAAGTCGTTTTGCTTTTAAGTAATATCCTGCGTTGGTTTGAAATGCATTTGCAGATGAAACTTCTTGGGCTTTTTGCAAAGGAGGCGCTATCTGCCAAGGATCTAACCTCTTTTTTCAAAGAGTTGTTTGGAGTGCGACTGCTTGATTTTCATCCGGTTAAAGATTTTTCAGAGAAACAAAAACAGCTAGTGCAAACATTCTTAGTCCGTGTGCTAGGGATTTCTCAAGGACTTGAAAGTTCGTTTGATGACTTCTCGAAAGCAATGAAAAAACTCTCGCTTTTTGAATTCCAAGATTTCATACAATTGATCCACTCTTTCGAAACCTCCTCTCTCTTTGAGGCGTCTGGAAGCCTCGTGGAAAATAGGCCAAAAATTTTCCACTACCTAGAAAAAATGGTTTCTGGATTAGATCAGGCCATTCAAAGTGTGCGTGGATATGTAGACCGTCTTGACATAGCTTTACAGATCAAAACGGAAGTGTTTGGTTATCACCCGCAATATCTTAGCTCTCGTGCTGACATTGAGGAGATTCGTGGTAAAATGAGCTCTTATGCATATTTAACTGTGACAGCATCGGATCGTTTAGGCAATCTATTCCCTATGGGGATTGTTTCTTCTAATCAAATTTACCGACCAATTCTCGGGACTGTGACGTTGCGTGATTTTTGTAACCGTGAAGAAACAAAAGTCCCCTCGTATTTAGAGGTGATTAGTGTCGTTGATCATCACAAAGCGCATTTACAAACATCCTCCACGCCTGTAGCTACTATATCAGATGCGCAGTCTTCTAACGGGATGATCGCTGAGCTAGCTTTCTCTATCAATGATGCGTTTAGTCATATGGGTATAGGGCAAGATCTCATTGCTCAACAAATACAACAGGTATTGAAAGATCTTTCCATGCCTAAGCAAAAGAGAGTTTTGCAGCGACTGCTGCAAAAACAACTGGCTTTTGATCAGGGAGGAGAGTACTTCATTGCCCCAGAAAGAGAATATATTGAATATCTTCATTTTCTCTATGCAATATTAGATGACACAGATCTTCTAACAAAAGTGACCCCCAGAGATATTGAATGTGTAGCTTCTCTTCTTAATCGGCTAAAGACCCTTTCTTTAGGTAGAGAAGTAGAGATTATTCACTTTGATGATTTGCCAAGGGGCGATATTTCTCAAGCAGCGCGCTTGCTTTTACGCAACGAAGATCTTTATTCGTTGTATCGCAAAATTTATCATAGTAAAGAAGAATCTGTTGAGAGGAACATTCTATTGTGTGCGGAAGGAAAGCCCTCTGCATTATTTGCTGATACTAAAGAACAAAATGGATGTTGTCGTATTGGACAAACCAAGATGTTTGCTAAAAATTTTCCAGCCTTTGAAAAACACGTCAATGCATTGCGCAAGGTTTGGTTAAGTGAGGCGGAACTAGTGCAGAAAGAGCGCACAGAGTGTGATTTGCATATCCATATGATGAGTACTCTTGCTGGAGCAGAAGATCTGTACCAAGGGATTACAGATAGTTTTGTACATCGCGATGAATTATGGATTTGGATTCCGCAAACCGATACAGCTATTGAACACCTCAAGAGCTTTTTGAGTGCATTCCGTGTGCTACCTGCAATGAATCACCCCATGACTGAAGTAGAGTTTCTTGGGGATAATGCGCACGATCTCGATATGATTTTTACAGACAGTTTTCTTCCTATTCCAAGGAAGATTTCCCTACAGGCAAAAGGCCTTCCGATCGCAGTCCTTCGGTTTAAGGCCGGCGCTATCAACTCGCGCAAAGCGCAGATATCGCCGTATTTGCCAAAGTTGCCTAGCTAGTCGAAGATCATTGGTCTACAAGTTTCGATGATCTGTTTGTAGAACCAACGTTCAATACCAAATATCAGGAACGCCACCTCAAAAGGATTTCTGATATTTGGTATAAATGTCTATTTTTGCTCGTCTTCAATGATCTCGAGATTAACGCGGAGGCCATTGCGACTTGCGACCGACATCAGAAGAGTGCGAATGGCATTGATCGTCTTGCCTTTTTTGCCAATAATCTTGCCAATGTCTGATTTCTCAACACCCAGTTCGATGATGAGAGTATGCGTGCCGCCGATTTCGTTAATTTTTACTTTATCAGGATGGTCGACCAGATTCTTTACGATATATTCGACAAATTCTTTCATAGGAATGGTCCTTATTCTGCAATGAAGCGGACTGTGCCTTCAGCATACTAGCCCCAGCACAAATCACATCCTAAACTAAAATAAAGATATTAATCTACTTGAGTTTCTTCGGTGGGGAATCGATGGCAGAAGGCTTGCATGGTAGGAGGTAACGGAGCTTCTAAAACAAGGAGCTCACCACTTAATGGATGGATAAATTCGAGTTTGGCGGCATGTAAAAGTTGTGTATGGGCGTTCCATTTTTGATTCATAGAAGGTAGGCCATATACAGGATCGCCTAAGATGGGCGTTTTTTGGTGCTGCATATGTACCCTTAATTGGTGAGTTCTACCTGTAATGAGCTCAAGTTTGACCAGAGTCAGACCATCAATACAAGGACTCAATGGTGTACATATTGTAATGGCTGGCTTGCCATGATCATGATTGACCGACATTTCTTGGCGTTTTTCAGGATGTCTACCGATGGGGGCTTCAATCGTTCTATTTCCCGGGTTTCCAATACAGATGGCAATGTACGTTTTTTTGATCGAACGACTGTGAAATAATTCTACGAGTTTGCGATGAGCTATAGGGTGTTTGGCTGCGATCAAAACACCTGTAGTGTCTTTATCTAAGCGATGTACGATGCCTGGCCGTAGATCTCCAGGGGCTACAGAAAGATTGCAATGATAGAGAAGAGCATTAACCAGGGTACCATTGGGGTGGCCAGGTCCTGGATGAACGACCATGTTGATAGGTTTATTAATCACAATCAGGTGTTCATCTTCGAATAGGATGGAGAGGGGGATCGGTTCTTGGATGAGAGTAATTTCTGGTGTTACAAGAAAGCAGACTTCTACCTCGTCTGCAGAACAAAGAGGGGTTCGTTTCTTGACTATACTACCATTAACAAGAACAGCGCCTTCGTCAATCAAATATTGAAAATATGTTCTGGAATAAAGTGGATAACGTTGCTTAAGCCATTTGTCAAGGCGTTCCCCAGCTTCTTCTAATGTGACATGGAGAGAGTCTATTTCGAGCATGCAAAGAGTATACCACAAAGAGGGTGATTAACTCTCGTCAGGACTTCCCCCCTCAGCCACTTGTTTCATCATTTGAGCGACTTTCTGGGCCCTAGCTTGGTCCTGTTGCATCTGCTGGACGCAGTTCTGGGAATAGATGTTCATAGACGCCTTAACTTCCCTAATTAGAGTATCTTGGTCCTGGTTCTTTGCGCCTGGCATATTGGCAAACATCTTGCCAAAGGGTGTTGTTAAGAGTTTTTCATCTCCTGGATTTATAGGAATATTATTCAAAGGCATTTGAAAATCGGACGAACTACTACCAGGTGATGAAGGTGGCGTAACCATAAAATAAATAGTTGATTTCGTAGCCTCATTGTAAGTAAAATGTTCTTAATTATGCAATAAATTAAATTATACTATGGAAGATTTTGATAAAGCCTATCAGAGAGCGCTGCGGTTGCTCAGCGTTAAGGGCCGTTTCAAGCGAGAAGTGGAGGAGAGGCTTTGCTCGGAGCAGTTTTCTGAGGGAGCGATAGCTCATGCTATAGAAAGATGCGTTAGAGCTGGCTATTTTGATGATATAGAACGTGGCCGGCAAAAATCACTTTCTCGAGCACGTAAGGGGTATGGCTCTAAGAGGATCAGCGTAGAACTTAGCCAATTTTTGAGTGAGGAAGAGGTGCAGGGCGTAGTGGAACAGCTGGATGAAACAAGGGCTCTGGAGCAATATTTGCAAAAACACCCCAAAATATGCGATGACCCTAAGGCGAAACAGCGTCTTTTAAGACGAGGCTTTCATTATAGAGTAATTGAGGAAGTTTTTGCGAAATATAGGACTCCTGACCTATAACAAATTTTTGCTTTGAACCTAGGAGCTATGGATGCGCATCGGTGTTGTTGGAATCAACTTCAAGTCTGCTCCTCTTGAAATCCGCGAGGCGCTAGCCAAAGCTTGTCAATATTGTTTCAGCCCTAGTGCATTGTCTTTAAGAGTCCAAAATACGGTTCTTCTTTCTACTTGTAATCGTACGGAGATTTACTTTAGCTCAGAAGATTTAGCTGAAATGCAAACACAGATTATTGCAGCATTACGAGAATTTGTGACCGAATCTTTTGAGCAAAAACTCTATTCTTTTTTTGGAGTGGATTGTTTTTTGCATCTTGCCAAAGTAGCTGCGGGCTTAGATAGTGCTATATTAGCTGAAACTGAAATCCAGCAACAAGTGCGTAGTGCTTATAAAACAGCATGCCAGGCTCAGGTCCTCACAGCTCCATTGCATTTTCTTTTTCAAAAAACATTCAAAATTAGCAAAGCCATTCGATCAGCGTTCCCATTGCCCCGAGGGTTGCCTAGTCTAGAAACCGTCTTGTTTGAATTGATGATACAAACAGGAATTGAGCAGCCGCCAAAAGTGCTATTCATTGGGAATTCTTACATGAACAGAAAAATCCTCAGATTTTTTCATTCCCGAGGCTGCACGGAGACCACTCTTTGTACTAGGAGTGTGCAGGGCATAGGAGATGCAGCAGAAACGAAGACTATTTCCATGGTGGGTTGGGAAGCTTTGTCCTCTTGGAGGCGATGGGATGTTGTGATTTGTGCAACGCACCAATCCGGGTATTTACTTAGACAAGATCATCACGGGTCGTCTCATCGACACCTTCTCATTGATCTGAGCATCCCAAGACTAATCGATCCAGCTCTTGAGCGTGATCCTATGAATCACTTGTTGAATATGGAAGAGATTGCTGCGATTGTCGATGGGCGAAGAAGACACCTTTTACAGCAAGTAGACGCATCCCAAGCTGCCTTAGAAAACTCTGTTCTACAATACTTAGAACGATTCCAAGAAAAAAGAGCTCGAAGGTCCGTCTGTGTCGGATTTTAATGTGAATAGAGCTCTTTCAAAAGAGCTCTATTAAAAGCAGCAGAGACTAGAACTCCGCATTTCCTGGGAATCTTGGAAATGGAATGACATCACGGATGTTTTCCATGCCGGTAGTGAATTGAATAAGGCGCTCAAAGCCGGCCCCAAATCCCGCGTGGGGAACAGAACCATATTCGCGAAGTTGGACATACCACCAGTAATCTTCGGGTTTTAAGCCAAAATCGACAATTTTACCTTTGAGGAGATCGATGCGTTCTTCGCGTTGACTGCCACCGATGACCTCCCCAATTTTAGGAACAAGGACATCCATTGCCGCAACAGTTTTGCCGTCGTCGTTGGATCGCATATAAAAAGCTTTGATTTTAGCTGGATAGTTGGTCAGAATCACTGGTTTTTTACAATGCTCTTCAGCGATATATCTTTCGTGTTCAGATTGGAGATCAGTACCCCATGCATGAGGGAAGGTAAAGCTTTTGCCCGATTTGGCTAGGATTTCAATGGCTTCCGTATAAGTGAGTCGAGCAAAGGGTGTTTCTGCTACCTGACGTAACCTTTCAATCAATCCCTTCTCCAAAAACTGATCGAAAAAAATCATGTCTTCTGCGCAATGTTCGAGGACATAGCGTACAACGAATTTAAGATAGTTCTCTGCGCATTCCATATCATCATTGAGATCGGCAAAGGACATTTCCGGTTCGATCATCCAAAATTCAGCTAGGTGGCGTGAAGTGTTGGAGTTTTCAGCACGGAACGTAGGGCCGAAAGTATAGATATCGGACATAGCGCTGGCGAGAGTTTCGCCGTTGAGTTGGCCTGAAACGGTGAGGTACGCTGGTTTGCCAAAGAAATCTTGAGAGAAATCAATATCACCAGCTGTAGTTTTAGGAATATTTTTGAGGTTGAGCGTAGTGCATAAGAATTGCTCTCCTCCACCTTCACAGTCAGAGGCTGTGATAATAGGTGTCTGGACGTAAAGAAAACCGCGTTCCTGAAAAAAGAGATGAGTAGCAAAGGCTAGAGCATTACGCACACGTAAAATAGCTCCTTGAGTATTTGTGCGAGGACGTAAATGGGCTATGGTGCGTAAAAATTCAAAGGAGTGTCGTTTTTTTTGCAGGGGATAACTTTCGGCAGGGCAAGAGCCTAAGATCTCAACCTGCTCGCCCTTGAGCTCCCAGGGTTGCTTATGTCCTGGGCTTGCGACCAATATTCCTCGAACTCTTAAGGAAGATCCCGTAGTGAGTGCGTCGATGAGCTGTCTAAAATTGGGTAAACGCTCATCGAGAACAACTTGTAACCCAGAAAGAGTAGATCCATCATTGATCTCGATAAAGGCGAAATTTTTTTGGTCACGTACAGTGCGTACCCAACCGCAAAGGGTGATATTTTGACCAATCGTTTCTTGGCGAATCTGACGAATCTTCGTTCTTTGTCTCATCATGCTGCAAACTTCCTAAGTAATGCGATTTCTTTTTTCCAAAGCTCAGGGCCATCAGGGGTTTCTAGATATTTAGGTAGATCTCGTAACTTGGGATGGGTCATCACTACCTTGAATGCTTCAATTCCAATCTCTCCCTGTCCTAAAGGAGCATGGCGGTCAACGCGAGATCCTAGAGGTTTTACAGAGTCGTTGAGGTGTAAAGCATATAGATGTTCAAGTCCAACTATATGGTCGAACTGCTTAAGCACGGTATCCCAAGCTTCTTTAGTGCGGATATCATAGCCCGCTGCAAAGATATGGCAAGTATCAATGCAAACTCCAATAGGGAGTTTTCCTTTTAATTGACTGGTGAGATAACCGAGTTGCTCAAAAGTGTGACCAACGCAAGAACCTTGCCCAGCAGTAGCCTCAAAAAGGAGCCGAGTTGGGCCACTGTGAGCTAGGTCTTTCAATGTAAGAAGACTTTCTATGATCACATCCAGGCATTGTTCCGGAGTAGAATCAAGAGCTGCACCAGGATGAAAATTTAGGTAGGCTAAATCAAGCTGATGGCATCGTTCTAGCTCATGTTTGAAGGCTTGTCGGCTTTTCGAAAGAACATCGTGTTTAGGGGAACCCAAGTTGATCAGGTAGCTAGCATGGCTCATGATGTGGCTGATACCAGTTTCCTTAAGTGCGGAGTTCCATGTTTTGATTTCCTCAGCGTCAATCGTTCGCCCATGCCACTGTTTCTGATTGCTTGTAAACAGTTGGATTGTCGTAGCGCCGATCTCTTGCCCCTCGAATAGGGCATTAGGAGCTCCGCCGGCAGCGCTTGTGTGTGCGCCAATGAGTAGTTTTTTCATGGTTCCTTCCTGGGGGAAGGATCTTACTAAATCGGTGAGCGTATTTCTAGATATTTATCACACGCCTTACGCACATAGAGGGGCTTGAGATGGTCTTGGTCTTTTATATAGAAAAGGGGCAATCTGCAAAACAGCTTGCCCCTTTATAGAAAATTTTTTCTGAGAAGATTAACTCGTGTGAGCTAAAAACTCGCAAATCATAGGTACATTGACTGGTAAAGCAAGAGGAATTTGATCTGGAGATGGGATAGAGATCAGTTTGCCAGAAAATGTTACAGGATCAAGAGAAAGGTAGTCAGGTACTGTACGAGCGCCTGTCTCTATAGAATGTTTGACCACTTCCATAGTTTGTGACTTGGGCTTCACGGAAATGGTCATGCCTGGTTTTACTTGAAAAGATCTACGATCTACTTTTTTGCCATCCACCAGGATGTGTCCATGAGAAACGAGCTGTTGTGCAGCAAAAATTGTGCTACCAAACTTCAACCGGAAAACGATGTTGTCTAAGCGACACTCGAGTTGTTGGATGAAAGCATGGTTAGTATTTTCTTTGACGCGAGATGCTTCCTTGTAGTAGCGCACCATCTGCTTACGGCTCAACATGCCATAAAGAGCTTTAAGTTTTTGCTGTTCATCAAGTTGCATGCCAAAGTCGGATTTTTTCTTGCGCTTAGCGCCATGCTGACCAGCTGGATTTGGTTTATGTAGTAGTGGATTGCGGGCCCTACCAAAGATGTTAGCGCCAAATCTACGTGCGATGCGATTTTTAGGGCCGGTGTAACGAGCCATGAAGTGATCTCTCCTCTTCAATGAGAATTAAACAAGTAAAGAGCGACATAGTAGAACAGCTGAGGTTTTTTAGACAAGTTTTCCTTGTCCGAATTATTGTGTTTACGCATCATCTTTGGCTCTTAGAAAGGGGATTTGTTATGGAAGAGTCAAAAAAAATTTACGTTCTTGCGTTTTATTATTTCACCGCCATTGAAGACCCCGATCTAGAGGTGTCGCGCCATCAGGAATTTCTATCATCCAGGGATGTTCGTGCCCGTACATATATCTCACATCAAGGGATTAATGGGCAAATGAGTGCAAGTCCTGAAGCTGCAGAGGAATACATGGCTTGGCTTAAAAGCGACCCGCGTTTTGCTGGAGTGGAGTTTAAAATTCATTATTACTTTGAGCATGTATTTCCCCGTTGTACGATCAAAAAACGCCAGCAGATTGTGGCTCTGGATGTCGAAGTAGATGCGAAAGATGGTGGAGAGCATGTATCTCCGATGCATTGGAAGGAAATGCTTAAAAATCGTGATGAGAATACCATCCTTCTCGATGTGCGCAACGAGTATGAATGGAAGCTAGGACGATTTGAAGGTGCTGAATTGCCCAAATTAGAGACCTTCCGGCAGTTTCCTCAATATGCCAAAGAGCTTAAAAAAGAAAGGGATCCACAAAAGACTAAAGTCATGATGTATTGCACAGGTGGGATCCGATGCGAATTGTATTCCGCTCTTCTGAAAAAAGAGGGATTTGAGCAGGTATATCAATTACACGGTGGTGTGATTCAATATGGGCTCGAAGAAGGATGTGATGGATGGCTGGGGAAATTGTTTGTCTTCGATGACCGTTTGGCCGTATCGATTAGCGATGAAGAAGAGGCGCCGACGATTGGCTCTTGTTATCACTGTAGGGTAGAAGCAGAAGCTTACTACAATTGTTCTAACATGGATTGCAATGAATTGTTTCTTTGCTGTCCAGTTTGTGCGGAGAGTTGGCAAGGTTGTTGTTGTGAAACTTGTAAAACTGCACCGCGAGTTCGAGCTTTTGTAGCTAGTGAAAGACCTAAGCCTTTTGGAAGGTGGTACCGCTATTTGCAACAAAAGAACTTAGAGCCTGTTTAAAATCTAAAGTTCTGTCGATTTCTGGGTTTTTTTGAGCCGTTTTTTCGATTCAAATTGCTGGGGTGGTATACGAAAGTTGATACCACCCCAGCAATTTGAATCGAAAAAACGGCCAAAATAATCCCAAAAATCGACGAACCCTTAGATTTTAAACAGGCTCTTAGCTTCCTCTGAGAGCGCGGACCCAGCTTAAAATTTGTTTTTGTGTATTAGGCAAGACGACAGTGAGACCTGGTTTAATGCCATGTTCAGATAAGTGGAATGCTTGCATGGTATTGCAAATCCTTCCATCAAGACGAACTCCGATACCACGAATTCCTATCATGTTGCCGAAATCGGAGAACATGGAAAGGGTCATTTCACAGGCAGTGATGAGAAAAATCACCTGTTTTCCAGGGTGTGCACTGACGATTTTGCACATTTCTTCGCCGATATAGTGGATGGTTGTGATGCTAAGAGGAATGATTCTTGGAGAATCAGGCAAGGCGTGCATGATTTTTCCAATAAAACATTGTTGGCAAACTGGGTGAGACGAGTCATGTTGGCAAGATGTAGAAAATCGACCTGATGGACATTCATGAGGTTTATGGCAATAAGAAAACCCTACGACGATGATGTGATTGGGTTGAGTAAAAAGGTGCTCGAATTCTTCAAAATCTTTGATTCCGTAGAAGAAAAAATCTCCCGTCCTGTGAAACGAGGAGGGGCGGAAGTAGGAAAGGGCAAGTCTGGTGAGGTAGCGCCACCGAATTAAATAACGGAAGATCACACGATTTTTGTCATATCGAATCAGGTAGCTAGCTGCTTTGAGTTTGAGAAAACGTGCAGTGTCCGGAGTGATGCCGGCCATTTTAGGCAACGAGGGTAAAGTTTTAAGAGGTTGAGTGTGACAAGCCAAGCGGGCAGTTTCTTCCCACGCCTTGTCGGCAGCCTCCCAAGAAAGGGATTTGTCCCAGAGTTTTAACTTATTCATAGAGAAATGATGTCCTCCAACGATTATTCACTAGAAACTAAACAAGGCAAGCTCTTTGTCAAAGCAGAGATAAAAGGACCATTGGCTGCGGAAGATAAACTTTTTTTAAAACAGTGTGGGTGGGATAAATTCCCTATAGAACCTTGGCCGATCAAGGCGGGAAATGCCTGCGCATTGATGATGCAGTTGTCTAGATTAGGAAAGTTAAGAAGCCAGGGACAAAAAGTCATTTTTGATCCATTCACTTTACTGGACCTTGTGATCGAAATTGTACAATGCACTGAGGAGAATTTTCTCGTTGAGGGATTTCTTGTTTCTCAAGGAAAGCGCGATCCCATAGTTAAAGCCTTAGCTGTATTTCCCTCCGCCCCCCCTTGCATCCAACATGGGCCACTTGTTCAAAAGTTTTCTAAGGATATTTCCTTCAAATGGTTGGAAAGAGTTTATCCTATTGGAAAAGAGATCGATCGAAATACGTTAGAATTGTGGCTGGAAGAACTCAGGGAAGAGGGAGAAGATGCTCCCGCTGTGGTGCTGCCTACCTTTGAAAAACAGACAAAGGAAGCGTGGCCAATCCTTAAGCTCAAAGATCGATTTGGCGCTTTTGCAGATCTTTGGATGGATTATGGTGCTCGTGGGGAGAGGGGGTTTCATGATAGAGGAGAGAGTTCTTGGAGAAATCTAGAGGCAGAACGATTGTGGGAAAAGGATCTTTTAGATACAGGATTTCAAGCAAAAATTGTCGACACCTCTCACTATTACTGTCCGATGGACCTAGTTGCAAACAGCTTAAGTTTCCTTTTAGAGATTGGTTGGAGAGTCATTGATCATCGCGGTAATCGCGTGGTTCGTCAAAGCAAGGTGGACCTCCGAGTAGAAGATCAACAGCAAGAGCTCTTGTTAAAGGGTAAGGTTCTTTTTGGCGAACATAATGCAGACGTGAGCAATATTGCTGGCGCTTTCAATAGAAGGGATCGCTTTGTTGAGTTGTCATCAGGGTTTGTTGGATTGATCGATCCAGCAACACTGCCAGAGCACATCAGGGAGTTTTCTCTAGAGCAAGGCAAACTGAAAATGCATAAAGCTCGTTTAGGATTAATCCCAGAACTGATCGAAACCATAGATCTTCACAATGTGTGGCGTCTTGCCCAAGAAGAGAAAATCGAAGGGATGGAGCCTTTCCAGGGGTTTACTGGCACTTTGCATTCTTACCAAAAGCAAGGGCTTGCGTGGTTAACTTCATTGAAAAAACATGGGTTAGCAGGTCTTTTAGCAGATGAAATGGGACTGGGAAAGACAGTGCAAACTCTTGCTTTCTTTAGCGTATGGCAGAGCCAAAAGCCACTTCTTATCGTAGCTCCTACATCGCTTGTATTTAATTGGCGAAAAGAATGGGAAGCCTTTCTTCCTAATAGAACGGTGTATGTGCATCATGGGCTCACGCGTCAACGCACGGTGGAAGCATTATCGAAAAACTCAGCGATTCTCACTTCCTATGCTCTTTTACGACAAGATAAAGAGCTGTTTTCTCACCTTGACTATTCGTGCATCGTTCTCGATGAAGCACAAATGATCAAAAATGCAGAGAGTCAAATTGCTGAAGCGGTTTTCAGTCTTAAAGGGGACTTTCGATTAGCTATCACGGGTACTCCCTTAGAGAATCGAGCTGAAGACCTTTGGTCGATTTTTCGGTTTCTTTTACCGGGATTACTTGGAGAGGTTGGAGAGTTTCGTTCTAAAATGGTCGCTGCGCAAATAGACCGTCGTTATGCAGAGCAATGCAAAAAATTGATTCGACCTTTCATTCTGCGGAGGAAAAAAGAACTCGTGGCTGACCAGCTTCCTGAAAAAATAGAACAGTTAGTTTGGGTGGAAATGGAAGAAGGGCAACGTCAAACATATGAGGCTATGTTGGCACAAAGCCGAAAAATGCTCGATGAAGAAGGTTCGATGACTAGGATGGAGGTTCTCGAAAAAATCTTACGACTCAGGCAGATTTGCTGTCATCCTACACTCATCGATAGTTCTTTGCCTCCGGTGGCGGAAGAAAGTGGTAAGATAGCACATCTTCTTAAGGACTTAGAGGAGATCGTGGAACAGGGGGCCAAGGCTCTTGTATATAGCCAGTTTACCTCTCTCCTCACGCTACTTCGTAGAGATATCGATGCTCGTGGATGGAAAATTGCTTATCTAGATGGTGCCACGAAGAACCGTGAAGAGATGGTTCGACAATTTCAAGAGGACCCTGAAATAAAGATCTTTCTGATCAGCCTTAAAGCAGGGGGGGTGGGATTAAACTTAACCAAAGCAGATTATGTGCTGATTGCAGATCCCTGGTGGAACGATGCAGTGGAACAACAGGCGATTGATCGGGCGCATCGACTCGGGCGTAAGACTCCGGTGATAGCAAGGCGTTATATCACAGCTTTGAGTATTGAAGAAAAAATGTTACGTCTTAAAGAACACAAAAAACGTTTGGCGGGGGATCTTCTTGAAGGTCTAGAAGAAGCTGAAGGATTTACGATGCAGGATTTGATCGCCTTGATCGATTAAGAAGCTGTACTAAAACCTGGTTCAGTCGATTTTGCGGTTTTTTTGAGTCGAAAAGCGGCCAAAATAATCCACAAAAGCGACGAACCCAGGTTTTAGTACAGCTTCTAAGAGCCTGTTTAAAATTGCAGTATGATTCCCTAATTCATCAGATGGAGGTGGCTCATCACCCAAGGGATCATTACTGAGCCATCTAGTTCAAGAGACCCCTGCATAACTCAGTACCTTCGTTAAAAATGCTCGTTTTGCGATCTTTTGTTTTTTGCTCGCCCCCTATGAGATGTCTCGCATATGTGGGCTCGCTCAAATCCGAAATCTCGCTAAAACGAATCATTTTTTCCAAAGGTACTGAGTTATACCAAACGCAACAAATAACTTCACATTTGAGCCGCGTCAAAGCGCCGAAAATCGGCGATCGTAAACGGCATTGTATTGCATTAATACTATGCTGTTTATGATCGTCAATTTGTCGACAGCTTTCACGCAGCTCAAATATGAAATTATTTATTGCGTTTGGTATTATGCAGGAGTCTCTTCAAAGGTTATGGTGTTAGTCATGTTTCGGGGTCTTCTTCGAGAACCTCGGTGGCGGCTTTTTTAAGGGTAGAGATCCCTTCTGTAAAGCCAACTTCTTTCATTAGCCGATCAAGTTCGCGTAATTCTGCCTGAAGCTGGTCATTCAGTGACTCCAGTTCAGCCAGTTTTTTTAGAATATCGGCTCCTTGCGTCATGGGCTCTCCTTAACTCATCTTACACACATAGAGGAGCTTATGGACTGTTTCAAAACGTCGAAAATTAAATCGCAGAAAGTGGGTTGTATTTCATTCAATACTACCCACTTTCTACGGTTTGATTTATCGATAGTTTTCAAATAGTCCATAAGCCCCTCTATGTGCGTAAGGTGAGTCCTTAAATCTTCTTATAGGAACTGCTGGTAATTCTGCCAAGTGAGTATTGCTGTTAAAGAAAACTTCGGAGATAAACAGATTATAAGAAGCTGTTCTAAACCTAAGGCTTCTAAGCCATAGAGAAGGAGGGGACAATGAAATACCACCTATGGGGTATCATCGGGTTACTTAGCCTGGTCTCATGCCAGAGTAAGGGAAAGGACGAGGAAGAAAGGGGAGCTGATTTTGAAAAGATGGTGATTATTCAAGAAGATCGTATGGGTCAAGACATTGGCGGAGAATCCGAAGAGATTCCCAAAATGCGGTGATCATAGGGTGGATAGGGGTTTTTCGAAGGTTAATAGGGCTTGTTTTAGTGAGTGCCCATACGCAAATCCTCCAAGCATACCGGACGAAGCTATGACGCGGTGACAGCCTATAAAGAGCGGCCACGGGTTTTTATTACATACAGACCCTACGGCTCTAGCAAACCTGGGCCCTGCTACCTCTGCATAAGAGCATGTTGAGCTAAATGCAATATGATCTAATCTAGTTAAAATTCTATTCTGGAATTCGGAAAGTCCTTCTAGATCTAAGGGAAACTCTCGTTCCACAGGTTGTTTTATGACGTATTGGGAAAGCCAGGCAGTTATGTGATCATTCCAAAAATCCCCGTGAAATTGGTAGGAAAATGATGGTGAGGGGGAAAGAGAGACCCTCTTTAAGCCTTTTACAGTACAAAAAAGATCTAAATGAAGGGCGAGGGGAAAGAAAACCTCAGGTCGTAAGACCTGAGGTAATAAATCGTTCATTAGCGCATAACGTCAGGAGAAATTTGTGAAACCATCTCATCGAGTTTCGCTAGTTCTTCAAAGCGGTGTTGCGATACATGAGAACCATCATAGAACCATTCTGTACGAATCTGCCCATCCACATAGTAGATACTTGGACCATGGCGATTGCCATTTTCCCAGGTAATTTCTTGGGAGAGAATTTCCCCGTCGATATAGTGCCGTTCGAGACCATTTTTTATACCGTTGAGGTAGGATAACTCACTCATCTTGACGCCGTTGCTATAATAAGTAGCAAGACCGTGGAGCTGATCATTCTTCCATTCTTCGATCAGGAGAGGTTCTCCTTTATCAGAAAAAGAACGCCGTTCTCCTTGGAGTTTATTCATAGAGTAGTGAGCAATGCTTTCAGGAGAACCGTTGGGATAAAAAGACTCTCTCTGAGTCATATACCCTTTCTGAATCACATCGCGTGAAAGGAGCAAGCCGTTTTGGTCGCGACGAACCCTAAGACCAGTTCCTTTATCGATACGAGCTTCTGTCTCATTATTTACTGAAAAGTACTGCCCTTCAACAAGCTCTTTCCCAGTAAACTCTTCGATACTAAGAGGAGTGCCACTTGAGTACCACATGGTAAGTGTGTAACGAGTGGGAGAAAGACGAACTTCTTCACGAGTAGGTAGACCATTTCTATCATAGCGGATTTCTTTGATCAGATCGCCATTTTTATAGAGCATATAGGTCTCTATAGTTTGGCTGTGAGGATAGCTGTATGTGCAAGGTCCATGTAGTATACCATGCTCATAGGTAGTGGTCACTGTAATGCCATCACGCATTGTAGTAATGACTTGACCTGGGTAGTTATGTGCTTCCCATTCTTCTTGCGAGACAGCATAGCCATATTTATGGATGTAACGCTTAGAAACAACGGAATCGGATTCTTTTTTTTCATGACAGCCGGAACAGATCGCAAGTGCGACGCCGAGCAAAACGGGAACTTTGTACTTCATGGTGGGATCCATTGTGAAACGAGTACGATAAAGCTACAATACGGAATTGCTGATTTTTTCTGCTACTTGTTGCATCAATTTTGCATGTTCTTTATCGACAGTTTCCTGTTGGATGGTGTGCGCAGTGTCTTGATAAAAGAATCGCAAGGTGATGTTTTTCTTATGAGGACCTAGTTGGTCGCTTTGATAAATGTCGAGCAAATAGACATCACGTAAAAAAGTAGATGCGCACGATTTTATCGTAGTCAAAAGGAATTCTAGAGGTGTGGTATCACGAACTGTGATCGTCCAATCTCTCTCAGAACCTGGATATAAGGCGATTTCTTTGTAGAGGTGCTCTTTTCTTGTGTATTGCAGCATGGAATGAAGGTCGAGTTCTGCAAAGAAAAGAGGCTCTTTGATTTCAAGGAGAGAGAGAGTTTTTGGATGCACTTCGCCAAGAACACCTACGCAATCCTCCCCGATTTTTAATTTCGCTTGGCGGAAGGGGTGAAAGGAATGTAAATGGGAAGGTTCGAAATGTGGTTGTGGAATTTTTAAGGAGGTAAAGAGATTCTCTACAATTCCTTTGAGGTCCAAGAAATCTACAGAACGGGTTTTTGGCGAAAAATGGTAAGGGGCAGAGAGACCTTTTAGAAGGATTGCCGTCATCAGGCGTTCTTTAAAGTGTCCTTTTTCCCTAAAGTGGATCTTGCCAATTTCAAAGGAGTAAAGATGATGAGAACCGTGGTCTTGGTTAAAACGAGCTATACGTAAACAACCGGGAAGCAGAGAAGGACGTAAGACCGATTGATCTATAGAACTCGGATGGAGTACGTGAATGAGAGAAGCTTCTTCCATTCCTTTTTCCAAGGTTAGCTTTGCTTCTGTTGGGCTGATTAGGTCACAGCAAAGACATTCCTGTAGGCCTTCTCTAACCATGAGAGCTCGTACTTTTTCTTCAAAAAGGAATAAAGGTGCATCTCCAAATGGAGCGCTGACGTGTCTTGCAGCCGTTTTGGGAATGTTGTTATAACCGTATAATTTTGCTACTTCTTCAAAAAGGTCTTCTTCAATGTTGAGATCATTGCGAAAACTTGGGACAGTGACGCGTAAGAGATCATTATCAGAGGGTGAGACGGTCATGAATAGGCGCTTGAGAAGGGTAGTCACTTCATTTTGGCTCAATTGCAAACCCAAAAATTGATTTAATCGACCGACACGGCAGGTAATTGTTCTAGAAGAAACAGGATGGGAGCAGATTTCCAAGATGCCCGTATCAGCGATTCCGCCGGCGATATCTTCTATAAGACCAGCGGCTCTTTCTAAAGCATGGATGATACCGCCTTGATCAATATTTCGTTCAAATCGATAAGAGGATTCAGAACGCAGTCCCAACGATTTACTCGTAGCCCGGATGCTCGATGGAGCAAAGTGGGCGGATTCAATGACAATAGTTGTCGTGGTAGGACTTACTGCAGAAGAGATCCCACCCATGACCCCAGCTATGGCCAAAGGTTTTTCGGCATCTGTAATAAGCAAGGTGCCTTTTAGAAAGGTGCATGGTGTTTCATTAAGAAGAGTCAAGCTTCCTTCTTTATCTGCTGTAGTAACACGAAGATGATGATTAGTAATGGTATCCGCATCGAAAATATGGAGAGGTTGACCGGTTTCTAACATGACAAAATTGCCGATATCGACGAGGTTATTCACGCTTTTTTGGCCCGCGGCTTCAAGTCGAGATTTTAGCCACTCAGGAGAAGGAGCGACTCGAACCCCTCTTAAAAGGCGACACGAATAGTGATGACAAAGTTCTGGGGCATCGATATCGAGCTTTAAAGTGTTCCCTATAGGGCGGGAAGGATCTTCTTTCACGTGAGTTTTAGGATGACGCAAAGGTAATGCAAATTTTGCTGAGAGCTCTCTTGCTATGCCGATGAGACTAAGGTCGTGACCTAAATTAGGGGTTAAGGAAAGATCAAGAATGACTTCACTATACAAATCCTGGAGATTTGTTCCTTCGAGTAATTCTTCGGAAAGCTCTAGGATTCCTTCTGAAGAGTGTGGTAATCCCAGCTCCTCTGCAGCACAGAGCATACCATAGGATTCGACATCACGTAGCTTGCTTTTCTTTATCGTGATTTTTTTTCCATCAGCATCGGTAAGTACAGCGCCTATTTTTGCTAGAGCTGTTTTTATACCAGGACGACAGTTAGTAGCTCCACATACGATTTGTAAGAGGTCATTGCCATCATGGACGGTGGCAATACGTAATCGATCTGCATTAGGATGAGGAGAGACCGCTGTGATCTTAGCAACAACGACTCCTTCAAAGGGGAGAGAGCGTTTTTCGGTGCCCTCGACCTCTAATCCCATAGAAGTAAGAGCCTCTGAAATCTCTTCTACAGATTGTGTTAGGGGAAGGTATTCTTTGAGCCAATGTAAAGGTACTTTCATAGTGGTATGGAAAAAAATGTCCTTAAAGGAGATAAGTGATGTTACCATGGATAAAACTATTTGGCAAAAGAGAAGCCGTTTTCTGGCGCAAGCTTTTATCTTGAGCGGGGCGCTTAATATCGCTTTGCTTGCGACCTTTTGTTTTTTTCTCTTGGGAGAAAGAAAAAATCAGGTTGCTTTTGATTCCCCTCCTGCAGAAATCTTCTCTGATAATCAAAAAAAGATGAGCAATAATGCAGAAGTGCTCAACGTGTTTTGTGAAAAAAATTTTCAAGAACTCGTTGAGCTCTTGAGTAATAAAGAACTTCTGGAAGATGGCTATTCTAAGCGAGATTTTGCATTAGCCATTTTGGTAGCTTTCCATCAATTTAATTTGGAAAAAGCCTTAGGGGGAGGGAGTTTACAACAAAGGCAAATTCTTTTTTCTAGACATTCGCAAGGAGAAGCCATTGATCTTACGATTTTCCCTGGGTTAGATGATGAGCACTATAAGGCTATTTTACTCTATGCAAAGACGGAAAGGTGGCCTCTTACAAGTCAGGGGTTGTTTTTTGAGATAAAACGATCTATGGAAGCTCACCAATTGCTGGATTCAACTTTAGAAGAGACTTTCTGTTTAAGTCAGGAATTTTTGGCTATAAGCACTCTGATGCATCGTAGTGGGTTTTCGTTACCAAAGGAAGAACTTCTTGAAATGCTATCACAGGGAAATTGGAGGAGTATAGAACAGTTGTATTCACAGCAGAAGGAAAGTCAAGATCTTTCGGTAGAGCGCGGCAGATCTTTTTTACTCCAGTATCTCGATCAGAGATCTAGAAAAGCGGCCTGTTTGTTGCTCAAAAATGATCTGGAATTTACAGTGCGACGGCTTAGCGATGACCAGGTGCTTTTTGTTCTTGATTGTGCAGATTACAAAGAAAAACACGCATATGCTTTGTTGAAAGCGTTGCTCTGTAGCACCAGAGGAGAGAGGGTATTCCGGATCGCTGCAGAAAAGCTCTATGCATCCGTTGGAGAGCCTATGCCGGCACAGTGGAATCTTTTACAGACGGTTCAACGATTTTTTCCAGAGGCATTAAAACAATCGCCTAGTTCACAGCCACCAGCGGAGGTTGCTCCGGCGTCCCAAGTGGTTTCTGTCAACATGGAAAAGAAGGGGAAAAAAGGAAAATACATAGTCCAAGAAGGTGATAGCCTTTGGAAAATTGCTAGGAAACACCGTTGCTCTATCGAGGGGATTAAAGAAATCAATCGCCTGGATAGTGAACGTCTGAAGCCTGGGCAAGAATTGCAACTACCTTAAGACCAGTGCTCCTAAGGAACTTGATCAACGCCGCCGGGGTGCCAGGGGTGGCATTTTAGGATTCTTTTTAGACTCAAGACGCCCCCCTTGTAGAGGCCATGTTTTTCTAGAGCCTCTAGTGTATAGTTTGAGCAGCTTGGATAGAAGCGGCAGCAGTGGCCGAGCAATGGGCTGATCGTCCACTGGTACATATACACGATAAGGCGAGCAAATTTAGATAACATGAAAAATATCTCGAAGCACTGCGAGAACGACTTCGATGACGATCAAAACAATGATGGTCCATTCAAGGCGAGAAGAGTATTGATGGTTGAGTTCGTTACGTAAAATCTCGAAAAGCTCGTGAATCACGTTCAAACGACGGTTTAATATGTCCACACGTTTATTGATGTCGAGGTAGTGGGCAGTACGCCTGTAGAATGTTTCGAGTTCAGGGTGTTCCCAGAAGAATTCAGGAGTGTCGAGAATTTCAGTATGGATATTGATAGTATTGCGCTCTATAAACAGTTCTCCCATTTTGCGAGAGATAGCTCTGCGTGAAAGAGAGATCTTTCCTTTGACAGCGAGTTCAGCAGGGAGCCATTTGGTTGTTTCATAGGTTTTAAAAATACTGTCTTCGAACACGTTGAGTTTTACTGATTGCGCGATGCCATGAGCAATGGCCAATTTTGTCAGGGTGCCTTTATTTTGAAGCACAATCTCATCTTCCTCGATCTTTAAGTCGTCCCCATAGATGTAAGTGAATTCATCTTCAGTTCTAGAACAGGAATCTCGTTCGAATTCTTTCAGGTCTTGGAGGAATTTTCTTTCTTCTTCTTCAGAAAATCCCCAAAACACTACGGCGCCATAGGAAAAATAGAAGAGATCACCTCGAACTCTTCGCTCCTCGCGAATTTGGAAGTGCAACGTATCTTTATAGAGCTGAACTGGGCCTAATTTACCCAATGTCTGAAAAAGACGAAGGACATCATAGGAAGCAGCAGTGCAATAACCTGTACAACGCATGGACCGGATCATACACTATTGCAGATTAAAAATATACTTGCGTGAAAGGGACGGCTTGCCTTTAAACAGAAAGCATTCTACAATTCTTGCGTAGTTGTTTTTTTTGCTATAGATGTAATTTACAAAACTAAATGTGTTGCAAAATAGTTTATAATCTTTATTGAGGCGGATGAATGAAATCGAAAACGCGTAATATGACGATATTAACTGGATTGGCCATGTTTAAGATGTTCTTTGGCGCAGGGAATATTGTCTTTTCTCTAGCCATCGGGCTCTATGCTAAAGACATGAATATTTGGGCATTATTAGGGCTTCTTATTACAGCAGTGATCATGCCTTTTATTGGCGTGATCGCAATGTCTTTATATAAAGGGGATACTAAAGATTTTTTCTCCCGAGCTGGTAAAATTCCGGGGTTTTTCATCTCATTATTCATTTTAGCCTTGATTGGGCCCTTTGGAGCGATTCCACGTTGTTTAACGTTATCTCATTCTACGCTTAACATGCTTTTGCCCAACCTAAGCCTTTGGCTTTTTCTGTTATGCATCTGCGGGTTTATTTTTTTCTGCACAGTAAAGAAAAATCGGTTGATGCAGATACTTGGTTACGTGTTTGCTCCTGCACTGATTGGTTTGATTGCCGTGATTATTGTGAAGGGGTTGTGGTCAGCTCCCCCCGTTGGTCATAGTGATCTGACAGTTGGTAACGCTTTTGCGCATGGGTTACTAGAGGGCTATAATACATTAGATTTACTTCCAGCTTTCTTTTTTTCGTCTGTCGTCGTATCTCTACTAAAGAAAAATCAGCCAGAATATTTCGAAGGAGAAGGCAGTGAGAGGCGGCTTTTTAAGGTGATGGTCAAAGCCAGTGCCATAGGGGCTCTGTTGATTGGGGGCATCTATATAGGATTCAGTTTTCTAGCTGCACATTATCAAGAAACTCTCATAGGCTTACCTCAGGAAGTGCTCTTTAGTAGTTTGGCGTGGACCATACTGGGTCCTTGGGGTGGAGCTTTCACGTGTCTAGCAGTTCTTGTTTCTTGCATTGCCACATCGATAGCCTTGACAGCGGTTTTCTCAGATTTTATCCATAAAGAAGTATTCAAGGAGAGGTATGATTACCGTATATGGTTGGTTGTCACATTGGCCATAGCTTTTGCTTTTTGCTTCGTCGGATTTGCAGGCATTGTCAAAAATTTAGCTCCGATTTTACAGATTTGCTATCCAGCATTACTCATGCTCACTATGTTGAATATTTTTCATAAAATCTTTCGTATCCGTTTTGGAGTCAGAATTGCTGTTCCCGTCACATTTTTAGGGACATGGCTTGTACAAAACCCAACATGGCCGGCCAAGATGATGAAATTCTTTGCAAGGTAGGTTCCTCTTAGAAGCTGTACTAAAACCTGGGTTCTTCGCTTTTTGAGGCCACTTGGGTATAATTTTGTGGAGAAAAATGGGATTCTCCGATAGCATTTCCCTTTCGTTTTCGCGAAAGTGGCGGAACTGGCAGACGCGCTACCTTGAGGTGGTAGTGGGTTATACTCTTGGGGGTTCGAGTCCCCCCTTTCGCATTACTCCCATCTCATCTTCTTTCAAAGATATACAGAAAAGTCGCTCCTGACCTTATCGGAGTTCTTCGAGTTGAAAGAGCTCTATTGCATTAAGCTTGAATATTTTGTAACCGCTCAAGGTAAAGTTGTGTAGCGATATCTTTAGGAAATCGCTGAAGGATTGTTTGAAAGAGAGTGCGAGCTTGGTTGTAATTTTTTGAGTAAAAAGCCTCATAGGCTTGAGTAAAAGTTGAGCATAGGTCTAGTTGTTCAGGGGTAGCGAGAATCAATGGGTTACCTACTAACAAGGCCACGAGTTCATAAATTTTTATTTTCTCTGTTTTTCCACGCACTTCACTGATGTCTAGAGGACGTGTGAGGAATTGCTCCCCGAGGTGTTGTTTGACAGTTTCAGAGATGATAATGCTTGTATGATATAGTGTATTCAGCGGCTGAAGACGAGCTGCAATATTGACTGCGTCACCAACTGCAGTGTAATTCATCCGTTCCGAAGTGCCAATATTTCCAATGATAGCAATTCCTGTGTTGATACCGATACGTGTGTATAGTGCAGGTTTTCCTTCCTTCTGATGAAAGGCATTGAGTTGAGAGATTTCAGCTTGGCAAAGAAGGGCGGATATACAGGCTTGAGATGGGTGATTTAAGATTTCTTGAGGAGCTCCCCAGAAAGCCATCAAGCCATCGCCAATGTATTTATCGATGGTTCCCTCGTGAACCAAGATGGTTTTTGATAGGACATCAAAATACTCAGCCAATAAAGACATAGTAGTTTCTGCAGAAAGAGATTCTGCAAGAGAGGTGAATCCTGTAATGTCTGAAAAGAAAATGGTGATTTCCTTTTTTTCTCCACCAATTGCAACCTCTTGGTTGTGCTCAATGAGTCGTTTCACTACCTTTTTTGGCATATATTTGACAAAAGAACGCAGGGCATTTCTCATGGAAAAAATTGAAGAGTCAATAAGATCAATTTCTTTGATATTCGAATGAACTCGTACTTTGCTATCGAGATCTAGGCGAGTAATTTTATCGATTTCTTTAGATAATGTGACAATTGGATTTGCTATTCTATTTGAAAGTAAAAAAACAAAAAACGATGAGACCATTAATATGGCGCAGGAAATAATTAATGCTTCTTTTTGTATTTTTAGGACGCCGGAAAAAAAATCAGACAAGGGGTCAATAATGAGGATCGACCAGCCATTTTTGCCATCAAGGGGGAATCTTTTGGCATCAAGGGGAAATAAGTGCATGGAAGCCAGGTATGGAGTTCCCCTAAAATCAAAGATAAAATTTTTTTCAGAAGTTTTTAGAGCCTGTGCATAAGCAAAAGAAAGCATTTCAGAAGAGATCGGAGTAGATTTTCCTTCGGCAAGTGGCGGGAGAATCAGTGTTCCAGAGGAATCTAAAATAAAGGCTTTTCCAGAGTTCCCTATAGGTTGATGGGCTAAAAAATTGGATAGAGCCGTCAAGGGGAGATCCGCCCCAATGACAGCGATAAGATCCCCTTGAGAAGTGTATAGAGGGAGAGAGACAGTAATCCCTAGCTCTCCAGTGGAATAGTATTTATAGGCAGCTGTCCAATAGAGCATTTTCGTTTTTACAGCTCCGAGGTACCAAGGGCGGGATCGGGCATCATACTGCACATTAGAAGAGGAGGCAGATGAAATTGTCTGGAGGTGCTCATTTTTGAAATCTATCGTTTCTATGAGAAGATTCTTTGTATAATCGACCTTTCTAAGAAGATACGTACAACCTTCAGGAAGGGGGATAGATAGATCTGTTTTATAGTGACTTATATCGAGGGCTAATAAGTTCGTTGCTTCTAGCTCTTTTCCATCTGGGGTGGTGATGTATAAACCTGCGAGACTTGGTACGGACCTAAGAGTATTAAACATGAAGAAGGGTAGAGAGGAATTCTCAAGAGATATGAGATTTTTTTGTTTGATGAGAGCGCCAGTAATGCTAGGGATTTGTTGTAAATCTTTAGTAAGGCAACTGAGTTTTTCTATAATGATGGAGTTGACTCGTTCTATCGTAGTTGTGGAAACATCGAGAATAGCTTTTGATTGCCTAGAGTAGGTAAACCAGATGATAGATATCGAAGATATGGTGAGTAGGAAGAGAAAAACTGTGAGGATATCAAAACGTAGGTTTCTACAGAAAATCTTTAGGATGAAACGTTCTAAGAAAGAGGTGTTTTTAGGACTCTCCATATATTGTACATTTAGCTTAGGGTGGAGATGTTGTCAAAATCCAAAATATTGTCGCTTTTAGAGATTATGTTGGAAGATCCTGCAGGCGCTCAAGGTAAAATTGTGTAGCGGCATCTTCTGGAAATCGTTGGTGTATTGCCTGAAATAGGATGCGAGCCTGGCTATAATTTTTTACATGAAAAGCTTCATAGGCCTGAGTGAAAGTTTCGCATAACTCTATTTGTCTAGGGGTGGCAAGAATCGATGGATCGCCTGCTAACAAGGCCAAGAGTTCATAAATCTTTATTTTTTCTGTCTTTCCACGTACTTCGGTAACGTCCAGAGGGCGTATGAGGAATTGCTCCCCAAGGCGTTGTTTGACGTTTTCAGAGATGAGAATACCTGTATGATACAATTTGTTCATGGGTTGAAGGCGAGCTGCAACATTAACCGCATCACCGACTGCAGTATAATTCATCCGTTCAGAAGTGCCGATATTTCCAATGATAGCAGTTCCAGTATTGATACCGATGCGCGTATATAGTGCAGGTTTCCCTTCTTTTTGATGAATGGCATTGAGTTTGGAGATTTCATCTTGGCAAAGAAGAGCGGAAATACAGGCTTGAGATGGATGATTCAAGATTTCTTGAGGAGCTCCCCAGAAAGCCATCAAGCCATCGCCAATATATTTATCGATGGTCCCTTCGTGAGCCAGGATGATTTTTGATATGACATCAAAATACTCGGCCAACAAAGACATGATGGTTTCTACAGAAAGAGATTCTGCAAGGTGGGTGAATCCTGTAATGTCTGAAAAGAAAATGGTGATTTCTTTTTTCTCCCCGCCGATCGCAATCTCTTGATTGTGTTCGATCAGCTGTTTTACCACCTCTTTGGGCATATATTTTATAAAGGAACTCATAGCCGTTCTCATAGAAAGAATTGAAGAGTCCATGAGGTCTATTTCTTTGATATTCGAATGAATTCGTACTTTACTATCAAGATCTAGGCGAGTGATTTTATCGATTTCCTTGGATAAAATAACAATGGGTTTTGCAATGCGATTAGAAAAGAAAATCACTAAAAAGGCTGAGAAGATCAAAATAACACAAGAAATAAGCAAGGCATCCCTTTGTATTTTTAAGATCCCAGAAAAAAAATCAGATAGAGGGTCAATGATCAGAATTAACCAACCATTTTTGAAATCGATGGGAAATATCCGCATAGAGGCTAAGTATTGGATCCCTTTAAATGTAAAGATGAAATTTTCTTGGGGATTTTTTAAAAACTGCGCATAAGCAAAAGAAATCGTGTCCGAAGAAATGGGGGTAGCTTCCCCTTCTTTTTTAGAGAGAGGGGGGAGAATAAGCATTCCAGAAGAGTCTAGAATAAAAGCTTTTCCAGCTTTTCCTATAGGCTGACCCTCTAAAAATTTTGAAAGACTTGTCAAAGGGAGGTCAGCTCCAATGACAGCAATCAGCCCGCCCTTAGCGTTATATACTGGATAGGAAACGGCAATTCCTAGCTCTCCAGTAGAATAATACCTATAGACATTTGTCCAATAAAGAGTTCCTGTTGCCGCGGCTCCAATATACCAAGGCCGTAGCCTAGGATCATAATACACTTTAGAAACGGATGCGGAAGAGATCGTGTTGAGATCTTTATCTTTGAAGGTCTCTGTTTCTACGGGAGGATTTTTAGTGTAATCGATGATTCTAAGAAGGTATTCACTGTTTTGAGGGAGCGGGGTAGATGTATCGGTTCGATAGTGAGAAGCGTCTAAAGCTAGCAAGTTTGTGGTTTCAATGAGTTTTCCTTGGGGAGTTGCAATGTATAAACCGGAGAGGTTAATCGACAATTTAAGAGCATTGAACATAAAAAAGGGTAAGTAGGATGTTTCCATAGAAGAGAGCTCTTCTTCTTCTAGAAGGCCACCTGTTATCTGGGGAATTTGTTGTAAAGTACTTGTAAGACAGCCAACTCTCTCCATAATGATAGAACTAACACGCTCTATTGTGGTTTTAGAAAAATCAAGAATAGATTTTGACTGTTTAGAATAGGTAAACCAAATAATAGATAGGGAAGAGAGTGTGAATAAGAGAAGAAAAACAGTAAGAATATCAAAGCGTAGTTTTCTGCGTGTGCTCTTAAGAATAATCCGTTCAAGAAGTGGAGGTTTTTTAGAACTTTCCATATGGGTACACTTAACTTAAGGTAGAGATGTTGTCAAATCTAGCCTTCTAGTCGATCTTCTTGGGTATTCGTTCAGGGGATAGTAGATCTCCTTCGCAACTGAAGTTTAGTTTTGAAAGAGCTCTATTGCTTAAAGAACACACCTTATGAGTTAAAGAAGTTCTGTGAGAAAGAGTCTGAGTTTTTCCAAAAGATAGAGATCTAGAGTGGCTTCTTCAATAGTTTGAAAGGAGCGTGCTGTAGAGAGCTGTCCAATGAGTGCCCATTCTCTGCTTGTAAGCAAATGGGATGGATGAGTCTGATGCATAGAGCAGGTTCCTACGCCATGACAAAAGTAACTTACAGAGCGTTCATTGCAGTAGACGCATTGGGCAGACCAACGTAAGAGACCTTCATGTTTTAATAGTTTAAGATAGAAGCTTGTTAGAAAATTATATGGGTTATTGCTGTGTTGTAATCTGTTTAAATAAGCTTTTGTCAAAGCATAAAGAAGAGGGGCTGGTTTCCCAGGAAGTTGTGTTTTAAGTAGAATTTGGGCTAGTTCTCCTGCGCAATGCAGACGGTTAACACAGGAACGTAACAATAAATGATCTTCTAGAATAGAGGCTTCAAGTAGGCGATAGACCTCATGTTTACCCTTTCGGTAAATGAAATCCGAGCAGGTAAGGGGAGCTGTAGCAGTTGCGAGGTGATTAAGCGAAGAGGAGGGGGTTTTCGTTGCTAGGCTGAGGATGCCTTCTTCTGGCAAGAAGACGGTCAAAATTCTTTTAGTGTCATTTAGGGGGATCACCCTAAGAACAAGGCCTTCGCTTCTCTCTTCTGTAGAAAAGGTCATAAGAGGGAGATTCCTGAGGATCTGCTTATAGGTGTTTTTCTTGTTCTAGCGGAGACCTGTTCTTTCATAAAATGGGTTTTTCTGGTAAAAAGGTCGGGTCCATTATTAGCACCGATAGCTCAATGGATAGAGTACCCGGCTTCGAACCGGGTGGTTACAGGTTCGAGTCCTGTTCGGTGCATTTTCATTCTAACCTACATGCTTTCCAAAATCTCAATTTTTCGCCATACCAAACACTCTTTTAGCAATGAGATAAAACATCGGCTAGGGAGAGGGTATTTGCATGCAGCCAGACTTTACACCGAGTGGTTTAAACAAGGAGACTTTGGATCCTTAACTTGGGTAGAACCTCAAGCATTGTCTCTTGTTCAAGAGATTATAGAGAATGTGGAGTGTGCATTTCCTCAGGAAGCGATTGTTAAACAAGCAGGATCAACTTCTAAATTTTTATTAGCCGTTGAAGGAGGATGGCAAACAGAGTCGGTGCTTATTCCCATGGAATCTAGCACAACGATCTGCATTTCCTCGCAAGTGGGGTGTCGTATGGGATGCGCTTTCTGCGAGACAGGCAGGATGGGTTTGCTTCGGCATTTGAAGGCGGAGGAAATCATAGCGCAAGTAGTTCACGCTCGATATGTCCTAAAAACTGAGATCAGAAACATTGTATTCATGGGTATGGGAGAGCCATTGGATAATTATGATGAGGTCATGTTGGCAGTCAAAGTATTAACAGATCCTTCTGGATTGCAATTTGGAACCTCTAGAATTACCATCTCGACCAGTGGAAAGGTCGATGCAATATACAGAATGATGGAAGAAATGAGCCCTGCCTTAAATCTTGCGGTTTCCGTAAATGCTCCCAATGATGCAATTCGACAAAAGCTCATGCCGGTAAATAGAAAATGGAATATGACAGCTCTCAAAGAAGCTATGATAGCGTATTGTGCCCATCCTCGCCGAGAGATCCTCATAGAATATGTTTTGATATCTGGTGTCAATGCAGAGTTGCAACATGCAGATGTACTAGCAGAATACCTGAAAGGATTGCGTGTCAGAGTCAATCTCATCCCTTATAATCCCCAGAGCTTAGATCGATTTTCTCCACCAAAATCTGAGGAGATTGAGGCTTTTATGTGTAGAATGAAGGGACATGGGTATCAGACATTACTTAGGCATACCAAAGGACAAGGGATCATGGCAGCCTGTGGACAGTTAGGCAATATGTCTTTGAGAGCTAAACTTCGTGGTTTACCTATAAGCACAAAAGAATCTATGAATCCTCCAGAGAAAAAAAGTCTTAGCGTGATAGAATAAATTAAAATGCACGAGGTAGCCCATAAGGGCAGGAGATGAATCATGGTCGATAAGTCGAAATTCGCAGAAGAAGATGCTCAAGGGTATCGTTTGAATATCATAGGACGGCATGTTCTTGTCACAGACGCAATGAAAAAGTATGCCTGGGAAAAAGTCTCTAAAGTAGAAAGAATTCACAATCACCTCATGGATATGCAAGTAACGATGGATATCCAACATCTTGAACACACTGTGGACATCGTTCTTAAATTTGAACATTTTCGTATCAAAGTGCATGCAGCTAGTACAGATATGTATGCCTCTATCGATAAGGCCATTGTTAAATTGCAAACCTTGATTCGTCGTTGGAAGGATCGCATTCAGGATCACCACAACAAAAAATTGGCTGTGATCGATATGCAGGTCAATGTGATCGATCGTCCCTATGATGAATTAGCAGAATTCAATGCGGAAATCGAAGCAGCACGTAAGTTAAATGAGCAAAAAGAGTTTGAATTACCCAAAGTCATTAAGAAAAAAACATTACCTCTGAAGACACTCACAACGAATGAAGCGGTGATGAAAATGGAGTTGTCAGGATTTGGATTCCTAGTATTCCGAGGGGAAGAAGATCGTAAACTGAAGGTCATCTATCGTCGGAAAGATGGTACATATGGGATCATGCAAGTTGAATGATTCCTCTGGACTCCTCTATGACATCATTAGAAAACGTTGGGTAAAAAAAACGCCTGAGGAAGTGATTAGGCAAATGCTTCTTCAGGCTATGGTAAAACACCTCGGATTTCCATCAGCCTTAATCGCTGTGGAAAAAGAACTTAGACAGATGCCACATCTCAAAATGTATCCCGGGCCATTGCCAGACCGCAGAGCGGATGTTGTTTGTTTTTCCACAGGCAGTGATCCTGCAGAGGCTTTGGTGCCGTTATTGCTCGTAGAGTGTAAAGAAGAGCTACTCAACGAGGCGGCAAAAAATCAAGTTCTTGGTTATAACGCATTTGTTCAAGCTCGATTTGTTGCTCTAGCAAATGCCAAAGGAGTTTGGTTGTTATTGCCACAGGGTGAGATGATTGCAGGCCTGCCACGGTATGGAGAACTTCTTCAGGCAGTCTCAAAGTCAACCACCCCCGCCTAAAGGCGGTGGCTTGAAAGGAAACTGACAAATGAAACGGCGAGAAGTGTTGTGTGTCTATGGATTTCCAGAAGAGGAAGTACAAGAGAGATTCGCTTCTTGGCTGCATGAAGAGAAATCACGAGATGTCGTGTTGCTACAGGAGAACACTGCACTCAAAGAACTAGCATGGCAGCTATTACTTACAGAACTCCGATTGGCTCTTCCTGAACATCTCCAGGAACAAGACAAGAAAAAAGCAAAAACTCTTTTTGAACAGTTGCAATTTTGGCAGCTTGGAGCTGAAGCGCTTCTTTCGGATGTGAGAGATCTTGGAAAGCGAGTTGTCGGCAATATCCTTTTGAATCTTCCACTGTTACAGGGCTCTTTGAGAGCCTCTTCTTTTAAGGATGTATTTACAGGCATCCCCGCCATTATTTGTGGTGCTGGACCCTCACTAGATCAGCATAGGTGTCATATGGAACAAGCTAAACAATCCGCTTTGATGTTTGCTGGAGGATCCAGTGTTAAATGCCTATGGACACAGGGAATACAGCCACATTTCGCAGCAGCAGTTGACCCTGATTCTCCTCGAGAACTCTTTGCAACTAAAGCAGCTGAAACCATTCCCTATATTTTTCCCTTACGCGTAGCTCCCTGGTTACTTTCTGAAGTTAAACTTAAGAAAATTTGGGCGGCCGATGGTATCAGCTATCCATTAGAAACATGGCTTACAGAACAACTTGGTCTACAGGAGCCTCCGATAGAAGGCGGATGGAATGTTGCCACGTTTTGTATCAGCTTAGCAGTGCACATGGGTTGTAACCCTGTGATTTTAGTGGGGGTAGATTTGTCGTTGCCAGAGGGAAAATCCTATGCAGAAGGGATTGGTCACACCTATGTAAAGGAGCGACTCATCGATACTGAGCAGGGGGTGACAAAAGGGGATTTTATCCTAGCAGCAGATTGGATCGAAGAGTTTAAAGAAAAGCACCCCCATATCACGTTGTACAATGTGTCTGCTGAAGCATGGAAGATCTCGGGCGTTGAGCATAAAACATTTTCTGAGGTGTTGTCCCTTTTACCTCAGCTCAACCTACAAAAAAAGGTAGATACTCTTTTAGCAGAAGCTCCACCTACAGAGTTTTTTGTCTCTGTAAAAGAGGTAATTACATGTTGGATAAAAAGTTTAGACAACGTCAAGCACTCCTGTGAAGAAATGCTCGCTTTTTTTGAAAAAGACTTTCCTTGTGATCCGAGAATCCAAGGAGAGTATATCTTGAAGGAAGTGGAGCTAGAAGAAGAACCTGTCTATCGTTTTCTTTTACAACCTGTTTGGGAAGTGTGGCGTCCTTTATTCCAACAATCACAAGTGCAAGAGCCATTCACTGGATTTCATGAAACTGTGCAGAAACTCCTATTTTGGAAACAGCTTGCAGAGGAGGTCTATGATGCAGAGATATGAGATGTTTTCTGGACTACTCCGTATCTCCGATGAGGAACTGGGTATTGATATTGCTGACTCTTTTGACCCAAAGTTGCTCGTCGTTAAAAAAGAAGAAAAAGAAGGAAGACTTTTTAGCATCAGCTCCTATCTCGAAGGTGGAATTCACGGCCCATCGCTGTTTTATGGAGAGAATGGAACCTTGGTCTCCTCAAGTTGGTTTTGTAGAAATCTCCGAGAAGGGAGACTTAGGCAGTACTATGCTACAGGGGCACTTTATGCCATACAGGGATTTGTGCATGGTGTTAGATCAGGACCTCAGCACTATTATGATCCTAATGGGTCACTTCGGACAGTAATGCATTATGAGCAGGGTGTTTTAGATGGAGAGATGATCCTTTATTGGCCAAATGGTCAAATAAAACGGCACTTGATCCTTTCTAAAGGAAAAAAAATAGGCACAGAAAGATTTTGGAATGCACAGGGAGTTGTAAGCACGGAGATCGTTCATGTTGGTTGAGAGGTATCCTGAGCTCCATTTTCGTTTGATGTGGGAAAAAGTAGAATATCCTTTTGAACAGTGTGGAGAGAATGCTGTCCGTCATATCAATCAAGTCGAGAGATCATTACATGCAGAGGATGGTCTTAAAGCCGAATTATCGAGATTTAGCAAAGAGCTCTGTTTAAACGATGTCGAAGTCTTTTATCTATATGGGTTAGGTCTTGGCCACCATATCACACTTTTCCAAGAATGGCTGCAAAGCACTCCTAAGAGAAGATTAGTTGTATTAGAAGATGACTTAGCTGTCATCGATGCGTGTTATCGCTTTGGTAGGTCTGAAGTCTTTTCTCATCCCCAGATCTATCTTCGGTTTGTTCCCCATGGAAGAGCGTGGCACAATGTTTTATTAGAGTGCGCCAAAGACTTTCCCGGCACACATTTTTCCATGAAAGCTTTAGAGTCCTATGCCAAAGACAAGAAAAAACAGCGCCTATCTAAATTAAAACTCAAATTATTTCGATTCAGTGGACTGGTGCACACCTATTTTACGGAAGCAATTCATGCACACCTCATTCATCGCAATCTCTTATGCAATCTCCAGCATCTTACGCGCTCTTTTGATGCTAGGGGATTAAAAGATACTTTCAAGGGTACTCCTGCGGTGATCTGTGGAGCTGGGCCTTCACTAAAAGGATGCATCAGTACATTACAGACATTACAAGATCGGGCATTGATCATAGCGGGTGGATCAACAATTACGGCGCTTGGCAATGCAGGTGTGATGCCTCATCTAGCCTTAGCTATTGATCCTAATGAAGAAGAGTTGCACCGACTACAAGCAAGTATTGTACAAGAAACTCCTTTTATTTATGGACAGCGTCTACATTCAAAGGTGTTTGATACATTCAACGCTCCCTTGGGATATGCCCCAACAAAGACAGGTGGGAGCGCAGAAGATTGGATCCACGGTAAACTTCATTTAGGAGAAGAGACCATAGGAGGAGAGCTAGGGCCTGAGGCTTTATCCATTACGACATTAGGACTTTCCATCGCCTACGCAATGGGGTGTGATCCTATCATCATAGCAGGTGTAGATCTTGGCTATGTAGGGCTTGAGAGGTATGCCCCTGGTGTGATGGTTCAGCAGCCGATTGAACCTCAGGGTTATGACACCCCTCGAGAGCAGTTAGAGACGATTATCAAACGCAAAGATGGCAAGGGGCGTGCCTTGTATACCCTTGTAAAATGGGTCATGGAAGCAGGAGTCTTTTCAAAATTTGCTGCTAAGCACAAAAAGGTGAAATTTTTTCGTTGTGGGGATCAAGGTTTACCTATGAAAGGTATTCCTAGTATGCCTATAGAGCAGATTGCAGAGCAGTATTGTACCAAGACTACAGATCTTTTAGGTCGTTTACATCAGGTTGTACAAGCAGCGGTTCTGCTTTCTATAACACAACAAGAAATCGCCGATCTTAAGGAGGAATTGCAAGAGAGCCTCAAAAGAATGGTAGGGATTTGCTCTGATATGCTCGAGGAAATCCAACGCGTTGAAAGCCAAGAGCATCTAAGTATGTTCCCCACGGGAAAAATGATGGCCTTAAGCATGGCCTTCGAGGAAGAACCTGCCTTTCCATGTCTGTTTGAAGCAGTTGGTTTTGCTTTTGCAGAACGATACAGAAAACAAAATAACCTTACAGAAGACTCGATAGAATTGGCAAAGCAAACATGGAACCACATGTCGATCGTAGTGCAGTACTACCTTTCTGAACCAGAATTTTGGAAATCTCCCTTGTAATACCAAACGCAACAAATAACTTCACATTTGAGCCGCGTCAAAGCGCCGAAAATCGGCGATCGTAAACGGCATTGTATTGCATTAATACTATGCTGTTTATGATCGTCAATTTGTCGACAGCTTTCACGCAGCTCAAATATGAAATTATTTATTGCGTTTGGTATAACCTGAATTTTGGGTTTGGTCTCTCTAAGGTTGTTCAGTTAAGAGCAAACACAATTTTTATTGCCTCATCGACGAGACGCGTGATTTTCTGATCTACACTCTCTATTTTCTGAGTTAGGCGGAACATGCCATTGATGTAGAACAGTACGCGCAGTAGGTGACCCCTTAGTGATTGAGATCTTGGGAATAGTCCTTGAGTTTGTTGCGTAGAGTGCGCACGCTAATACCGAGATTACGCGCTGTAGCAGAACGGTTATTTTTTTGCCGAGACAGAGTTTCTAGAATTGTCTGTTTTTCAATGTCTGCGAGAGTTGCGGGGGACGTTGAAATGTCTTTAGATACCATGGGATGGCGCCAACGTAGATCCTCCATCTGGATCACATCGTTTTGGTGCATGATTGCGGTACGTTCTACTAAATTAGAGAGCTCTCGGACGTTGCCAGGCCATGGATGAGATTGTAAAAAATGCACGGCTGAAGCGGACAGCCGTTTTTGCGATTTATTATTCTCTTTGCACGCTTGTGCAAGAAAATATTCGACAAGTGGAATGATGTCTTCGCGCCTTTCCCTTAAGGGAGGGATATGGATGGGGATCACATGGAGACGATAGAATAGGTCTTCGCGGAAGAGTTTTCTAGCTATGAAGTCTTGGACATCACGGTTAGATGTCGAAATAAATCGCACGTCGACTTGGAGTGTCTGACAGCTACCTACTCTTTCGAATTGTTGTTGTTGCACGGCTCTTAGGAGTTTTGCTTGAAAGGAAAGAGGAGATTCTGTGATCTCATCGAGGAGTAAAGTCCCTTCATGGGCGAGTTCAAGACGTCCAGATTTTTTCAGCAAAGCTCCGGTAAAAGCTCCTTTCTCATGACCAAAAAATTCTGATTCAATCAGAGATTCTGGAATCGCTGCGCAATTGATTTTGATGAAGGGTTTTTCTTTTCTTGGAGATAGAGCGTGGATGGTCTCTGCAATGATTTCTTTTCCTGTCCCCGATTCTCCGGTGAGAAAGACGTGAGCTTTGCTATCAGCAATCGAAAACAGCTCGCGTACGATGGCTCTCATGGCAGGACTTTCTGCAATTAAAGAAGTAGGTAGTTTAGGGCATGCAGTTGTATTGGGCTGTGGCGATCTAGGATTTTCTGGAAGATGTTCGAAGAGATATTGAAGGGCATGGATGGAAAAGGGACGGTTTAAATGAGCAAGAGCTCCTAAAGCATGCTCATGTTGAACGCGGGTCGATTCTCCTAGGATTCCTAGGGTGACCAGGTGGGCCTCTGGTTGGAGTTCTTTGACTAAAGAGCACAATTCAAAGAAGGGGAATCCAGGATCTCCTTTGCCAATAGCAACGAATCGAAACTTTGTTTGTCTAAGCAGTGCGATGGCTTCAGAAGGGTGCTCGACAATAGCGACATTAAATCCTTTTTCGGCAAGGTATTGCGCAAGAGGGGCATTAAACAACGGAGAGGAGTCAATGATCAGTGCATTAGAGGTCATATGTATATGATCACATCCTATATTTCGGCCTTATTTGCAAGGATAGAGATTGTGGAGTTGCTTGCAACAAGCTTTTCCTTTTCCTCTAGAATGTTCAACGGTACTTGTGAACAAGGAGGGTTCCGGATTATAAAAATAGGCATGAAACGGTCTATTTTTTTTATCCTTTTTCTGTTCTGCAGGTGCTCGGGTATACAACATTCTGAGCAAGACAAGCTTCGGCAGCAAAATGCCAAAGGAGAGTTCATTTATCGTAGATCTAATGAGATTGTTTATGAAATTCCTCCTATTGAACCGCGGATTCGAGATTTGTATCCCTGGGAACAATCGTACATAGGTTCTATTCCAAAAATCACAAAGGAATGGTTTCGTTGCAAGGGCACAAGCGGGAATGCCCCAAAAATCGAGGAAAAACAACAGGGAGCTCCCGCGCATTTTTATGATTGCGGGGGAACGGGAAAACACAGCTTACCGATCCAAAATGAAGAAGAATTTATCTTTCCTATTCTTATAGAGCTCCTGAATGAAATACAGGCCAAAACGGGGAAAAAAGTGATTATTACTTGTGGGCATCGATGTCCACAGCATAACGTCTATGCGGATAGTTCATCTAAAGCGCAAGTGTCTAAGCATATGGTGGGTGCTGAAGTGGATTTTTATGTGCAAGGCCTGGAGTTCCAACCTGAGGAAGCGGTGAAGTGGATTATGAGCTATTACAAAAAACATCCGAAGTATCATGGTAAAAAAGAATTTGAAGAGTTCATTCGCTATGATAAGACGGATGTAGATGTGTCGACGCAACCTTGGTACAACAAGGAAGTCTTTATTAAACTGTATAAAAAGAATGAGGGGAGAGATTGGGATAACCGGCATCCGTATCCCTATGTATCTTTGCAAGTCCGGTACGATCGTGATCGCGACGAAAAGGTGATCTATTCCTGGCCTAAAGCAAATGGAGGCTTTAGGAGGTATTAGAGTCGGTCCTTAAGTTCTTTCGTTCTATTTTTTTACGCTGTCATAGGCCTAATCTTTTAACTGGGCTTGTAGAGGAAGTATTACCAAACTCCCTCTAGGTGCGTAAGGTAATACCAAACGCAATAAATAATTTCATATTTGAGCTGCGTGAAAGCTGTCGACAAATTGACGATCATAAACAGCATAGTATTAATGCAATACAATGCCGTTTACGATCGCCGATTTTCGGCGCTTTGACGCGGCTCAAATGTGAAGTTATTTGTTGCGTTTGGTATAAGTTACCAAAGATCTTCTGCAGAGATTTCCAATCTGGTAGTGAAAATTGGGTATTGATCTATAACAGCTAACAGGAGTATCCTCACCGCTTTGTCCGGCCTTTTTATGCCGATGTGGCGGAACGGTAGACGCGGTAGACTCAAACTCTACTTCTAGCAATAGAGTGCTGGTTCGAGTCCGGTCATCGGCATTCCTAACCGAATAGCTCGTTAGAGTTATTCGGTTTTTTCATTGCATTTTAGATTAAGATTTCTTAAATTTCTTTTGATAGTTCACATGCCCGTATGTGGTGTGTAGAACAATTCATAAGCCCAAGTCATCACAAAATAGCTTGGGCTATACAGAAGCTAGGAATGGGAACCAAGGACGTCAGTTCTGTCCTACTACGGCTCCAAGTATTAGCGAAGCGGATGGAACACGCCTTGTATAACATGGCCTAGGAAAGCGAGCTAATAAAACTCCATGACTGGACCCTAGTGGGTGCAACAGGAGTAACAAGGCTCTTCGCTTTTTGAACGCTTAAGGAGAACGGCACTTTGCCCAACTCTTTCAGGGTGTCCGTGCCGTTAATCGAATATGTCGATCACTCTAGAAGAAATCAATACCATTCGTCGTGCATTTCATCCAGAAGAGCTCTCTCGAGCTCCTAAGGAAGCTACAGACCTAAAACAGTCTGAATGTATACCTCTTCGTTTGGCACAAGCCTCTATGGAGAGCTTAGAGTCCAAAAAAGCAGAGCTCTCTCTTTATTCCAAAGAAAGATTCTGGCAGTCGATTCTCGACTACGCAGAAACTGAGCTGAAAATCACAGAAACTATATTCAGTGTTTTGTCTGTGCGAAAAGGTAGCGATGCACAAATCGTCTATCAAAAAAGCCTCACGTCCTTAGAGGGTAAAATTAAGGCCTTGCTAAAGAAAATACAAATCTCTTCTTTAACCCAAACAGAAGAAGATGCTCTTATAGCACAGGTTACTAGGTATCGACAGATCAAGGCGCTGTTATTCTTGAATCCGCCTGCTGCAGCTAGTGCAAAAAAAAGCCCTTTGCAACAACAAGCTGAACAAAAATGGTCTGATTGCATAATCACAGCTAAGAAGAATTTGGATGAGATTCACAAAAACCCAACATTCGCAACATCTATGAAAGACCGCGAGCAACCAGATTCTATAGATCTCTCCTCAAGTGCAATATACCATAATACTTTAGGACAACTAACCTCGCAAAAAAAAACCTCAGTGGAACTACATCTTGGAGTAAAAAAATTTTTAAATTCTTGGCATCTAAAAGTGCAAGACTTAGAAAAAGAACTCAAAAGTAACAAGGAGTTATTGGCATCAAAAACCGCTACCCGTTGTGAATATACCAATCTCTTTCGTCACTATAGAGATATGGCTACATTCACACGCTTCGAAACAGCCATATCCTATGCTCAGGATGTACAGAACAGGGTATATTGTGGACTAAATAAAGAAATCAGCGCTCTATCCGCATCAATCATCGCACTAGAAGAACAAAAACAGGTTTGTGCATCTGAGCTAAAATTGCTTCAAGATTTTTTTGAACAAGAAGAACAAGATTGGAGGCTTGTCTGATCTTGTATTGGCTGTGTTGAAAAATCCTCTAGAGAATTTTTCAACACAGCCCAATAAGAGACAATCTCCGAATTAAATTTCAGTCTATTTTTGGATCAAATGGAATGGTTTTTAGGGATTTTTGTACAACTTGCGATGCGACATTTTTAGTGTTTAAATCGCAAAGGAGAATCGATTTCCTCTGTTGTTCAAGGAAGGTGCGGAGAGGTTCAGATTGAAGAATTCTTTGAGCGAAGATAGGAGATCCATGAAAGAGTCCTCCCATTAATATAAGAGGAATGGGGCCTGAGGTATGCATTTGACTGATGACGTATAGTACGAGATGAGATAAGTCTTGAGTGGCTTCAGTTACGATCTGAAGCGAGATAAGATCACCTGCTTCTGCAGATGCAAATACATGAGGTGCGAGTTGTGCGATTGCAGAAGGTTGAATTTTACCAGAGTAAATAGCAGGGATCAAATCGCGAACTTTCTCCACGTGGTAGGTTGTTTTAATTTGCTCACTAAGACATGTGGACTCGCCATAGCCGAACTCTTCTTCCAGAGCAGATTGAATTGCACGAATTCCCATTGCATAACCACTCCCTTCATCGCCTAAAAGTGGCCCAAAGCCGCCTGCTCGAAGTTCTCTACCCTCTTCGGTCCCAATAGCGACGGATCCCGTGCCAGCAATCAAGACAATTCCTGTACCATCGACTAGTTCTAAAGCGAGATTTACATCCGAAGCCAGGATCAAATGGTCCATCTGAAACCCTTTGCTTTGGAAAAGGTTTTTCGCTTTTTCTAGGTTAGTAGGACTAGCTAATCCTGCAATTCCACCTATGACTAAACAGTCTGTTTGGAGGCTTGAAAATGGAATTTTCTGTTCTCCTACTGTAAGAGATTGGAATAGATCATCGAGTGTTTGTGCAAATCCTTCGGCGCCAATGGTATTGATGTTTGATGAGGAACCGAGAAGAGTCTCGGAAGTGACGCCTTGTTGTTCCAACTGTAAGGGTTTTCCAGAGCGATCTAAGATTTGCAGAGATGTTTTCGACCCTCCGCCATCTAGACATACAATGTATTTGAATGAAGTAAGGGATAAATCAAGGAGTGCATGTGCCTGTGCCTGCACAAAGAAAATGAATAATGAGAAAAAGAAAAGACTCTGCATAATCATAATAGATCATTCCTGTTTACAAAAATTCGTTCTTGATTTTCGGAGATTATTTGTAGGGTTTTTTCGAAATCTTTAGGTGTTAGATTATTAAAGAGCATATTCAACACGATATTCACTATAGAAGGCGTATAAATGCCAGCATTTAGCTTTTTATTCTGTTCGGCATAGACGCATTGGATATAGGTATAAAGGATTTCATCATCTAGGGGCTGAGAAGGAAAGGATTCACTCCAGAGTTCTTTAACAAGACGCATACATCGATCGATGAGTTTGTAATTGGATGCCCGAACATCGATCATAAGGTTTCCATAAATTTTATTCATGAGAACCATCGAGCTGTTTGATAAGAGATTCAGTGTAACTTTTACTGCAACAGTTGGGAGAATACCAAAGGGATCGACGGGTATGTTTTCTAGAAAAAGAGTATGGTCGCAGGTCTGCTCAAAGGGGGATTTCCAATCTTCAGGGAAAGAATTTTCAGTAACACCTATGAAGCAGGCTGAAGCTCCTAATTGTTGAGCTTGCAAGAGCACATCGAACATGTTTTTTGGAAATGGATCGGATTGCCGTCTTTTTAAGACTCCAATAACCATATTTCCAGATCCCTTGGGTCGCCGAAAATAGGCATTGGTGCCGTCTTCCTGGTCGGCTAGGATAAATTGCATAGCTTCTAATCGATCTTCAGCCTGAAGCGTTCTTCCTAGAAGAGCGTTCCAGGCTATCTCATTCTTTTCGCAATCTAGAAGATAGGCACGAAACTCTTCTCTTTTTCTTTGTGTTTCCACTTCTTTGCGAGGAGGATTTGTCGAGAAAGTAGGGGACATCTCTGTGGAATCGATCAGGGTTTCTCTGAGGCTATTTGAAGGTGCGAGCAGTGTTACGTAACCCTGATCAGAAACATCTCGTAATCGTCGAAAATTCGAAGATGGGTTGGAAAATGTATGTACTTCTTCTTGAACGATCGAATGGAGATGCGGTAGCTTGACTCGAATCTGGGATAGTGTTGTTCTTAAGCCTTGTGAGATCAGGTAATGGTATTCCTCTAGAGGTGTATTACCCAGTGCTGTGGCTAATATTGTTCCAAGACAAATTTCGGCTAATGTTGCAGCTTGTAGACGAGTTGAGCCTGTGATCGCTTGAGGCCCAAAATCAACAAGAAGAGGGATCACTGGGTGATCATATCGTCGGAATAGACTTTGAGTACGTTCTGGAATGTCTTTGCTATTGTAAAAATAGTAGACGTTACAACCTTGATCTGCTGCAAAGTGGCCGCACCCAACATTAAAACTAGCAGAACCGCTTCCTGAGATAAGGACAATAGTATCCACAGGCTTTAGATCAAGGGACATTAGCGTCCTGCGACCATCTGCTTCTGAATCCTCAAACCCTTCCTTTGGCCGCACGAAGGCGGCATCGCCACCAGCAATAATTCCCTCTATTTGTGTTTCTAGATGTGGAGCAAAACATTTTGCCTTTGCAGCAAGATCAATGGCGATGCGTCCACTGGAACCAGATCCAATAAAAAAAATTCGACCATGATTTTGGAGCGTCATTTTAAAACAAGGCAACAAGGATGCGGATAGTTGAAGGATGTGCTTGTCAAAACTTTCGATGAGATCTTCATCGACATCTAATAACATTCTTAAGCCCTGGATCGGGTTACGATACATGGATTGGCTAAGTTTATATGTTTTCGGATGGCGTTTTTCTGTGGATGTACTACCTAGATTAAATTTGCTTTTGAATTCTTCGAAGGACAGACACCCCTCAGGTAATGGGTAGTCAGAAGAGGCTAGGAGATTCACTGTTGAGAATACTGTCAAAAGAGCAGTGTTGAAAATATCGATGATGCGCATGCGTTCGATTTCCTTGGATACAATACATAATCACGCACCCTTGTAAGGGCTTTTGCGGTTTTTGCCAATCAAAAGTTCGGAGTGTATCCGATTGCCTATATGCTTCCGGAAACATTGCTAAGAATATTTCCGGAGTTTTTGATGCAAAGTTGGGGAACTGCCCCTTCTTTGTTATTTTCTATGTTCTGATTCAGAAGATGGTAGGTAATATTTATCTCCATAAGAACGATCTCCAGCATCCCCTAAACCTGGGATGATATATCCTTTATCATTTAAAGAAGGATCGATGGCTGCTGCAAAAATTTTAATGGAGGGATCGTATTGGGTAATTCGAGCTATGCCAGGTTTAGAGGCAATCGCAGCAAGTACAAAAATAGTTTTTGGTTGATATTGCTTAATAATGCGAATGGCATCGAGTAAGGATCCCCCAGTAGCGAGCATTGTATCGGTAAGAATAATGCGGCGATTTTTAAGGTTAGGAAGAGCTATATAATCTACTTGTGCTTTTAAGGTGGTTTCATTTCGAGACATAGCAAGGAACCCTACTTCTGAGTGAGGAAAAACCTTCTGCACTCCTGAATTAAGAGGAAGTCCAGCTCGAAGAATTGTCACTAAAACAGGGATCTCATCGACGAGAGAATGCGTAGCATCTGCACCAGTAAGAGTTTGTACTGTGGCTTCTTTGGTATTTAGTTCTTCAAGAACATCGAGCGCTAAATACTCTCCAATAGTTTCCAAGGCATTACGGAAATGTAGAGCATCCGTTTTTGGGTCGCGAATTTCATAAACAAGCTGATTCAGAGCTTGTGTTTGGGCATGTCCTGCGATATTTGCAAAGCACGAGAAACTAAGAATAATGTATTTCATGAAGCACTCAAAATTTGGCTGAAAATTGATAAATTGGGCAATTTTTGGAAAAAAAGCGATTTTATGCAAGGTAAATGACCAAGAGAAAAGAACCCTTTACAGACTCAATGGATGAATTTTCTAAGGAATCGGAAGTAGATCTTTTTGAGCAAAGGATTTATATGAAGAAGAAAGAGAGCTAATCTTTTTTGCGAGTAGCAAGGGTTCTTTTTATAGATCATATCACACAAGTACATAAGGCAGCTCGTGGTTGGTAAAACAAAACAAACTCTTTGTAAACTCTTTTGCGGACAGTATAATTCGTTACTAGGGTTTCTCTTCTTGATGTTTATTTTTAGGCCGCACACGCACTCGGATATTTATCTAGGTATTTGGAAGTTTCTTTTAGCTGTTGTGTGCTTTTGCGCTGTTTTTAATTGTAATCATCCTCGCTCGATCAAGATCATCACCGGTATTTTAGCTGTTCCGTCTATTATCTTAAGTTGGTTCAATCTTTTTCATAATGCAGAGCTGGTCTTTGTTGCCAATGCCGTCGTGACTGTGGTGTTTCTGCTTATCTGTACGGGATCTATTGTCTATGATGTCGTTGTCAAGGCACGAGTCACCTTGGAAACCTTGAGAGGAGTGATTTGCGCATATTTCATGGTGGCTTTTGTTTTTGGCTATATTTACTACCTTATTGAATTTATCACTCCAGGATCTTTTCAACTGTTACAGCAAGAGACGTTTACCTATTTCTACACACAGTATCTTTCTGAAATGCTCTATTTTAGTTTTATTACGCTGCTGACGATTGGTTATGGTGATATTGTTGCTGTAAAGGAAGTGGGACAAACTGCTGTAGTCATCGAAGGTATTATTGGCCAGTTTTACATCGCCATCTTAGTGGCAAGACTTGTCTCTGTGTACTCTTTCTATTCTGATAAGAAACTTCGCAGTATTGTCAAGGAATAGTGGAATGGGAAAGTAGCTACGTACGTAAGTTATTTAGAGCGTTATCACTTTTTATCTTCTAGAAACCCCTGCATAACCCAGTATCTTTGGAAAAAATGATTCGTTTTAGCGAGATTTCGGATTTGAGCGAACCCATATATGGGAGACATCTCATAGGGGGCGAGCAAAAAACGAAAGATTGCAAAACGAGCATTTTTAACGGAGGCATTGGGTTATGTAGGGGAGCTCTTCTAATGAATACGATTTCACCGTTCTTTGGAGTCATTTTTAAGGATTAGCGAATCTTTATTGGGGAGGAATATGTAAAAGTTGATATAATTCCTCCAAAAAAATCGACAGCCATTAACCAGATTTCATGGGTGAGTAATAGCAATGAGAATGATTCGACTTGGTTTACTTTGCGGAGTTGTTTTTTCTGGTTTGTTCATTTTTGCACTCGGATTGCGTTCATGGGTTTTCAAAGAGCCTAAAGTGTATGATTGCTTTCCCTTTTTCAATGAATTTGAAGTGCTTAGGATTCGCCTTGATGAGCTGCACGATGTGGTAGACTATTTTGTCTTAGTAGAATCTATTGAAACACAGAGAGGGCATCCAAAACCTCTATATTTTGAAGAAAATAAACATCTATTTGCGCCCTATCTTGATAAAATCATTCATGTTGCAGTTCGAGAAACGCATCCAGAACTAAAAGGTTGGGGTAGAGAGAAATTTCAGCGTAATTGCATAGCGCGAGGTCTAAAAGGAAAATGCAGGTCTAAGGATTTAATTATCATCTCCGATCTAGATGAAATTCCGCGGCGAGAAGTGATTTCGCAGATACGGAATCTTTTGGATCAAGGTAACGAAGCCGTTCGGTTACATCAAGACATCTACTATTACAAGCTCAATTGGCAAAATCCTCTAGGTAAAACTCATGGAGGAGAAGATTGGATTGGGACTGTAGCCACGAATTACAAACATTTTTCAAGGCATAAACGTAGGGCTCAATACTTTCGTGATCGTCGGAATTCTACAAGATGGCCATTGATTCAGCGTGCAGGGTGGCATTTCTCATCAATGGGTGGAAATGACGCAATTCGTAAAAAATTTTTCAGCGTTATTGAAGGAGGCGATAATATCCCTTCAGATACTGACCTCGAACGTTCATTTCAAAGATTCCATGCGGTTCCAATCGATGAATCCTTTCCAGAATATATTCGCAATCATTATGAAACCTTAAGGGCAAGTGGGTATATTGCTGAGCTGAGTCCGTAGCACAAGTTGTTGTATTTCGTTACTTTGATTGAGGTAGGAACATGTCCAGATATCACAATCTATCCCAGGAAGAAGAAGCTATTATCATACATAAACATACGGAAATGCCTGGCAGTGGGTTGTATGATCAATTCGATGGGGTGGGTGTGTATGTCTGTAAACAGTGCGATGCTCCTTTGTACTTTTCCAAAGATAAATTCTTTTCAAGATGTGGATGGCCGAGTTTTGATGAAGAAATCCCTCATGCAGTAGAGAAAACTATCGATGCAGATGGAGAACGTATCGAAATTCTATGCAAGCATTGTGGTGCACACTTAGGGCATGCCTTCTCCGGAGAGCAGCTAACAGCTAAGAATATCAGGCATTGTGTGAATTCTCTTTCGTTATCCTTTGTGCCTGCTTGGACTAAAGAAGGGTATGAAAGAGCCATATTTGCTGGAGGCTGTTTTTGGGGAGTAGAATATCTACTCGCAAGAGAGAGGGGTGTGGTGAGCGCAACTGTGGGATATATAGGAGGCGATGTTGTCAATCCAAGTTACAAAGAGGTATGTACAGATAAAACGGGTCATGTAGAGGCTGTGGAAGTGATTTTTGATCCTGCAATAGTGACTTATGAAACCTTAGCTAAACTTTTTTTTGAGATTCACGATCCTACTCAAACTATGCGGCAAGGACCAGACATTGGGTATCAATATCGATCGGTGATTTTTTATCTTACTGAAAAACGAACCGATTGCAAAACCCTCCTTCGTCGGGTTTTGTAATGTAAAATGGTCCCTCTGATTCGCTTGTCATTTCCATTTTCAGCCAAAATGCGACAAGATCTCTGTTTTTCTCGCCAAAAATGCCCTCT
>Ga0207952_1000280_pt1 | contig 48584 bp, 53 predicted proteins | sample SubbioR12Aug_8Ca_FD_184831 | JGI IMG/M metagenome (GOLD analysis project Ga0207952, IMG submission 184831) | Serpentinite rock and fluid subsurface biosphere microbial communities from McLaughlin Reserve, California, USA - CR12Aug_8Ca (SPAdes) | ecosystem: Environmental > Terrestrial > Deep... | reverse complement strand
TGAAGGTAGAGCTTCTGGTGGTCACCCACGTAGCAGAACAGGTAAGTATGCAAAAGGTGAGAAAACTCGTACAAAAGGTAAGGGTAGCGATAAGCTAATCATCCAGCGCAGAAATGGTAAAAAACTGGCTAAGTAATAACTAACCAGTCAAAATAAATAAATAAACTAATAGACCAGTAAACTCAAATAATTATGGGTCGTTCGATTAAAAAAGGTCCTTACGTAGATGCTAACTTAGAAGGTAAAGTAGTTGCTATTAACGACGGAAAAGTAAAGAGAAACGTTATCAAAACTTGGAGTCGTCGCAGCACAATCACACCTGATTTTGTTGGTCACACTTTTGCCGTGCACAACGGAAATAAGTTCATCCCTGTTTACGTAACAGAATTCATGGTAGGTCACAAATTAGGTGAATTTGCTCCTACCAGAAATTTCAGAGGACACGCAGGAACTAAAAAATAACTGTAAGGGTTAACACCCATACATCAAACAAAAAAAGAAATGGAAGCAGTAGCTAAACTGAACAATTATCCAACAGGTCCGCGTAAAATGCGCCTGTTAGCCGATGTGATCCGTGGAATGGAAGTGGAGAAAGCCCTGGCTATTCTGGAACATCATCCTCAGCACAATGCCACTCCATTGGCAAAACTGTTGAAGAGTGCTATCAGTAACTGGGAGCAGAAAAACAGCGGATCAAATGCTGCAGACAGCAGTCTGATTGTAAAGACCGTATTCGTTGATGGCGGTAGAGTATTAAAGCGTATGCGCCCTGCACCACAAGGCCGTGGCTACAAAGTACGTAAGCGCAGCAACCATGTAACATTAATCGTAGATTCTAAAAACTAATTAGTAAAACCATTATATGGGTCAGAAAGCAAATCCAATTGGTAACAGGTTAGGCATCATCCGCGGATGGGACAGTAACTGGTATGGTAGTAAAAAAGACTACGCATCCAAACTGATCGAAGATCATAAGATCCGTACCTACCTGAGTGCCCGTATCAACAAAGGTGGAATCGCAAAGATCGTTATTGAGCGTACGCTTGGTAAATTGATCATAACTATTCATACTTCTAAGCCAGGTATTATCATCGGTAAAGGTGGTAACGAGGTTGATCGTATCAAAGAAGAGTTGAAGAAGTTAACTGGTAAAGACGATGTTCAAATTAATATTTTGGAAATCCGTCGTCCTGAACTAGATGCAACTATCGTAGGAGATACCATCGCTCGTCAAATCGAAAATCGTATCAACTTTAAACGTGCAACTAAAATGGCCATTGCCTCTACACTCCGTATGGGTGCTGAAGGTATCAAGGTTAAATTAAGCGGTCGTTTAGGTGGTGCTGAGATTGCTCGTAGCGAAGAATTTAAACAAGGCCGTACTCCATTACATACTTTCCGTATGGATATTGATTATGCCAATGTTTTTGCTCAAACTGTTTACGGTAAAATTGGTATCAAAGTATGGATCTGTAAAGGTGAAGTACTAGGAAAGCGTGAATTGAATCCAAACTTCGTTGGTGGAAAGAACGATATGAGCGATAGAAGAGAAAGATCTGGTGCAGATGAAAGAGGTCGCGGTGGAGACAGAAGAGACGATAGAAGAGGTGGTGGAAGAGGAGAACGCAGAAACTAATATTCAAAAATTAGTAATGCAGAATTACTAAAGTTTTAAATAACTACGAATCAAGTTCGTGGACCAAAAAACTAAAAAATGTTACAGCCGAAAAGAAGCAAACATAGGAAACAGCAGAAAGGACGCATTCGCGAAGTAGCTAAGCGTGGAACTGCTATATCATTTGGATCATTTGCCTTAAAAGCATTAGAGCCCATCTGGTTAACTAACCGCCAGATTGAATCTGCCCGTCAGGCCATGACCCGTGCTATGAAGCGTGAGGGAAATGTATGGATCAGAGTATTCCCTGACAAAATTATTACCCATAAGCCTGCTGAAGTGAGAATGGGTAAGGGTAAAGGTAACCCTGAATATTGGGCTGCTGTTGTTGAGCCAGGACGTATCATCTTCGAGTGCGATGGTGTTACTGAAGCTGTAGCAAAAGAAGCGATGGGTCTTGCAGCACAAAAATTACCAATCGCAACCAAGTTCATCGTAAGAAGAGATTTGCAAGCATAACCAAAAAAAGAAATTGCAATGGCTAATAAAAAAACATACGAATTCAACAAGAATCTAAAGGATCTCAGTGTAACGGATCTTAGAGCAAAAATCCAAGAAGACGAACTACGTTTGAAAAAATTGGAGTTTGCTCACGCTATCTCTCCACTAGAAAATCCAATGACTATTCGTGGACTTCGTAGAGACATCGCCCGTATCAAAACGGAATTGAAGAAAAAAGAAATGGGTATTTAAACCATAAATTAAACACAATGGCTGAAAGAAATTTGCGCAAAACAAGGACAGGGATCGTTACCAGCGATAAAATGGATAAAACCATCACTGTTGCTGTTGAAAGAAAAGTAAAACACCCTATCTACGGTAAATTCGTAAAGAAGACTACTAAGTTCCATGCTCATGATGAGAAAGGAGAGTGCACCATCGGTGATGTGGTGAAGATCATGGAAACTCGTCCGCTTAGTAAAACAAAGCGTTGGAGACTAGTTGAAATTGTAGAAAAAGCGAAATAATAATATTGATTTGAGTAACTACTTCATCTTATTTGATGGTGTTGTTCTTAAATGTAAAATTTCAAATTAAATAAAATGATTCAGCAAGAAAGCAGGTTAAATGTAGCTGACAATAGTGGCGCTAAAGAAGTCCTTTGTATTAAGGTACTGGGTAATAGCGGTCAGGATTATGCTAAGATCGGCGATAAAATTGTTGTTACGGTAAAAGACGCAATCCCTGCAGGTGGTGTTAAAAAAGGAACAGTATCTAAAGCAGTTATTGTTCGTACTAAAAACAAACTTCGCAGAAAAGATGGTTCTTATATCCGTTTTGATGACAACGCAGTTGTGTTGTTGAACAATTCAGACGAGCCTCGCGGTACACGTATCTTTGGACCTGTAGCTAGAGAATTGCGTGATAAGGGATATATGAAAATTATTTCTCTTGCTCCTGAAGTATTATAAAAAAAGCTAAAAGCTAAATAAAATGAGTACAAGATTTAAAGCCAAATTCAGCATCAAAAAAGGTGATTCCGTAGTGGTAATTGCCGGAGATGACAAGGATTTGAAAAAGCCTCGCACAGTATTGGAAGTGATTGTAGATAAAGGACGTGTAGTAGTAGAAGGAGTGAATATCGTTACAAAGCACACCAAGCCATCTGCTCAAAATACCAAAGGTGGTATTGTTAAAGTAGAAGCCCCTATCAATATCAGCAATGTAATGTTGTGGGATGCTAAGAAGGGCGAGCCAACCAAAGTGAAGCGTACCCGTGAAAATGGAAAATTAATACGTGTATCTAAAAAATCTGGGGAGGTAATCAAATAATGAGTACAGCAAAATATACACCGAGATTAGCAACGAAGTACACCAAAGATGTTGTACCTGCGTTGATGAAGAAGTTTGCTTACACTACTGTAATGCAAGCTCCTAAATTAGAAAAAATCTGTATTAACCGTGGTGTTAATGGAGCGGTTACAGATAAGAAATTAGTGGATATAGCAGTAGACGAATTGAATATGATCACTGGTCAAAAAGCAGTTCCTACTATGTCTAAAAAAGACATCTCTAACTTTAAGTTACGTAAGGGTATGCCAATTGGAGCTCGCGTTACTTTAAGAGGAGAGAAAATGTATGAGTTCCTTGACAGATTGGTTTCTGTAGCACTACCACGTGTACGTGACTTCAAAGGAATCAGCGATAAAGCTTTTGACGGAAGAGGTAACTATACATTAGGTGTAACTGAACAAATCATTTTCCCTGAAATTGATATTGATAAAGTAAATAAAATTACCGGTTTAGATATCACTTTTGTAACAACTGCAAATACCAATGAAGAAGCTTATGAGCTTTTAAAAGAATTGGGTATGCCGTTTAAAGGAACCAAGAAAGATTAATTAAACACAGAACAAAAACATTATGGCAAAAGAATCAATCAAAGCCAGACAAAGAAAGCGCGAGAAAATGGTAGCTCAATATGCTGAAAAGCGTGCAGCTCTTAAAGCAGCAGGTGACTACGCAGGATTAGATCTACTTCCAAAGAACGCTTCTCCGGTACGTTTAAAGAACCGTTGTCAGCTTACAGGAAGACCTAAAGGTTATATGCGTTATTTTGGTTTGTCAAGGATTATGTTCCGTGACATGGCTTTAAACGGTATGATTCCAGGTGTTAAAAAAGCAAGCTGGTAGTAGTCAGTTTGATAAACAAAATTTAGAACTAGTATAATTATAATAATATGGTAACTGATCCTATAGCAGACTTCTTAACTAGAATTCGTAATGCTCAGTTGGCTGGTCATAGACTGGTTGAAATTCCTGCTTCTAATTTGAAGAAGCGTTTAACAGAGATTTTGTATGATCAAGGTTATATCTTGAAATACAAATTCGAAGACGATAACAAGCAAGGTTTAATTAAGATCGCATTAAAGTACGATCCTAATACTAAAGTACCAGCTATTCGTTCTTTAGAAAGAGTTAGTCGTCCAGGATTACGTCAATATGCAAAGCCTGCTGAAATCAAAAGAGTAATCAATGGTTTGGGTGTTGCCATCCTTAGTACATCTAAAGGTGTTCTAACCGATAAGCAAGCTAAGGCGCAGAATGTTGGTGGAGAAGTGTTGTGTTATATTTCTTAAAATAAACCGTTCCGACAATTAAGCCTCTTAGTCGTGGCTGAACACGGAGCAATGTTCATAATAATATAAAAATCGACTATGTCTAGAATTGGTAAGCAACCGGTAGTAGTTCCGGCAGGTGTAACAATCACTGTTAGTGCGGAAAATGTTCTTACAGTTAAAGGTCCTAAAGGGCAATTAACGCAGAATATTGATAGAGATATCACTATCGAAGTGAAAGAAGGTGAAGTTGTTTTCACCAGACCTACAGATCAAATTCGTCATCGCGCTATGCACGGTTTATACCGTTCATTAGTGAACAATATGGTTAAAGGTGTAACCGAAGGTTATAAAAAAGAATTAGAGTTAGTAGGGGTAGGTTTTAAAGCCGCTAACACTGGAAACTTATTAGATCTTGCTTTAGGATATTCTCACAATATTATCATTGAGATTCCAAGTGAACTTAAAGTTTCAACTACCACTGAAAAAGGTCAAAACCCTAAAGTATTCTTAGAAGGAATTGATAAGCAGTTGATCGGACAGGTTGCTGCTAAGTTGAGAAGCTTACGTAAGCCTGAGCCATACAAAGGAAAAGGTGTTAAATACGCAGGTGAAATCTTAAGAAGAAAAGCAGGTAAATCAGCAGGTAAATAATTAAACTAACAATCCCCCGGCCGAATCGGAGGTATAAAATAAACAACAATGGGTAAATTAATACAAAGGCAGAAAATCAGGTATCGCATCCGTAAAAAGATTGCTGGTACTGCTGTAAAGCCACGTCTTTCTGTATTCAGAAGCAATGCCGAAATCTATGCACAATTAATTGATGATGATAATGGTGTTACCATTGTTGCCGCATCTTCAAGAGATAAAGATATTGCTGCACAAAAAGTAACTAAAATAGAGAAATCTAAAATGGTTGGCGCTGCAGTAGCAAAAAAAGCATTAGCTCTCGGATTAACTAATTGTGTATTCGACAGAGGTGGAAATCTATATCATGGCCGTGTGAAGTCTGTTGCAGACGGAGCAAGAGAAGGTGGCTTGGTATTCTAAATTACTAACATCAATTTAATCGCTCAATAAATGTCTAAAGTAAGCGTAAATAAAGTAAAAGCGGGTGGCGACATCGAACTGAAAGATAAGGTAGTTGCTATTAACCGTGTGGTAAAAACCACAAAAGGTGGCCGTACATTTAGTTTCTCTGCTCTTGTAGTAGTTGGAAACGAAAATGGTATTGTTGGTCAAGGTCTTGGTAAAGCAAAAGAAGTACAAGAAGCAATTGCTAAAGGTATTGAAGATGCAAAGAAGAACTTGGTAAAAGTACCAGTTATGCACGGAACTATTCCTCACGAACAGTGGGCAAAAGATGGTGCTGCTAAAGTACTTATTAAGCCAGCTGCACACGGAGCGGGTGTAATTGCGGGAGGCAGCATGCGTTCTGTTTTAGAAAGTGCTGGAATTACCGACGTACTTGCTAAGAGCCTTGGTTCTGCTAATCCACATAACGTGGTTAAAGCTACCATTAAAGCTTTAAGCCTTTTAAGAGAACCAGTTCAGGTTGCTAAAGGCCGTAACATCAAATTGAGCAAAGTTTTCAACGGATAATATTTATGAAAAAGATAAAAATCACTCAAATAAAAAGCGGCATCGACAGATCTGAGCGCCAAAAGCAAACGCTTATTGCACTTGGTTTAAAAAAGTTGAATGCTTCTAAAGAAGTAGAAGCTACTCCACAAATACTAGGAATGGTTAACAAAGTTAGCCACTTAGTAAAGGTTGAAGAAGTTGCTTAATTAAGAAATTTTCAAGTCAGTAGTTTGGATATACCGCTTCATGCGGATATCTTTACTCCTGACTTTTATTTATTATAAACAATGCGAGGGGTGATACCCCGTAAGTTCAAAATCAAATCAACATGAAACTACACAATTTAAAACCTGCTGAAGGTTCTGTAAAAAGAGAAAAAAGATTAGGTCGTGGTGAAGCATCTGGTAAAGGTGGTACTTCTACAAAAGGTAACAAAGGTGGACAAAGCCGTGCTGGTTACAAAAGCAAAATGGCTCATGAAGGTGGTCAAATGCCTATTCAGCGTCGTATTCCAAAGCGCGGATTTAAGAATATCAATAGAGTTGAATATAAAGTATTCAACCTTGGTCAATTAGATCAGTTGGTAGAGAAATACGGTTTCACAGAAATCTCTCTAGAAAATTTATATATCAACGGTTTAATTAGCCGTACTGATAATGTTAAAGTATTGGGTAATGGCGAGCTGAAAACAAAACTCAGTTTCAAAATTAACGCCATCAGCGAAAAAGCAAAAGCTGCTATTGAAGCTGCAGGCGGAACTGTTGAGATTATCAAATAATTTTAACGTAATTTGCCAGACGCATCAAGTATGCGTCTTTTGGTTTTAAGTTATAACGCCATTTAATTTAGTGAAGTGAAAAAATTAGTTCAAACTTTTAGGAATATTTGGACCATTGAAGAATTACGAAATAAAATTATCGTAACCCTTGCTTTGGTGTTAACTTATCGTTTTGGTACGCACATCGTTTTACCAGGTATTGATCCTAATAAAATTGAAGCTGCTGCTAATTCTGCAAAGAGCAATGGATTGCTAGGTATATTTGATATGTTTGCGGGTGGAGCTTTCTCTCAAGCTTCTATACTTGCACTAGGTATCATGCCTTATATCTCTGCTTCTATCTTTATGCAATTGATGACTATTTTAGTTCCTCAATTACAAAAAGTTCAAAAAGAAGGTGAGAGTGGACGCAAAAAAATTAATCAGTGGACTCGTTACTTAACAGTAATTGTTACACTATTTCAAGCAGGCGCTTATGTAGCTTACTTAAATAGCCCTGGTTATGCTGAAGCTATTTTACCTGCTTACAAGCCATTCTTCTGGTTTTCTACAGTTGTTACTTTAACGGCAGGCACTTTGTTTGTGATGTGGTTAGGTGAGAGAATTCAAGATAAAGGCTTAGGAAATGGTACTTCTATCATAATCATGGTAGGTATCTTGGCTCGTCTTCCACAAAGTATTATACAAGAGTTTGGCGCCAAAGGGGTTAGCGGTGGCGGTGGTTTATTAATATTCTTGATTGAAATTGCAGTATTGGTTTCCATAATAATGGGACTAATCATTTTAGTACAGGGTGTTAGAAAAATACCAGTTAACTACGCTAAACAAATTATTGGAAGCAGACAATTTGGTGGAGCCCGTCAGTTCCTTCCAGTTAAAGTAAATAGTGCTGGTGTAATGCCAATTATATTTGCACAAGCCATCATGTTCTTACCTACGTTGGTATCATTTACTAACCTAGATTCTGCTTCTGGAATTGTAAAAATCTTTAATGACCATAGTAATGCTTGGTATATGCTTATATACTCTGTAATGGTTATTGGATTCACTTTCCTTTATACCGCATTAATTTTTAATCCAAAACAAATTGCCGAAGACTTAAAACGCAATAATGGTTTTGTACCAGGTGTTAAGCCAGGCCAACCAACTGCTGATTATATTGGTGCAATTATGGATAAGATTACTTTACCAGGTGCTATATTCTTAGCATTGGTGGGTATCCTTCCTGGTTTTGCACAAAGATTAGGTGTTACTCAAGGGTTCAGTACATTCTTTGGAGGTACTTCACTTTTAATTATGGTTGGAGTTGTTCTAGATACTTTGCAACAAATTGAAACTTATTTATTAATGCGTCAATATGATGGATTAATGAATAGTGGAAGAGTTCAAGGAAGACAAGGTGTAACTAGTACTACTATCTAATATCAAATAAAACAACGAACTTTGTAAACCTGTTTGGCTATGCTAAACAGGTTTACTTTTTAATACAAATGACCAGAAGGAATAAAGATATGATCATCTATAAAACGGAATCGGAAATTGCTCTAATGAAAGAAGCTGCTATGTTAGTGAGTAAAACACTTACAGAAGTTGCTAAAGTACTTAAGCCGGGTATGACTACTTTGCAAATAGATAAACTATGTGCAGATTTTATTAAACAACACAATGCTATTTCTTCTTTTTTAAATTACAGGGGTTATCCATTTACCATTTGTGCTTCAGTGAACGATGTGGTGGTACACGGATTCCCTAACGATATTCCCCTAAAAAATGGCGATATTGTTTCAATAGATATGGGGGTAATACTCAATGGTTGGCATGGAGACCATGCATACACATTTATATTGGGTGATGCAGATCCTGCAGCCATTCAATTAGTAAAAATCACTAAAGAATCATTATATAAAGGAATTGAAAAAGCGATTGTCAATAATCGTATAGGTGATATTGCTTTTGCTATTCAAGAGCATACTGAAATCAAAAATGGTTACGGTGTTGTAAGAGAGTTAGTAGGGCACGGTCTTGGAAGAAGTTTGCACGAAGATCCACAAATGCCCAACTATGGTAAAAGAGGATCTGGCCCTAAGTTAAAAGAAAACTTAGTGTTGGCCATAGAGCCGATGATTAACTTAGGTTCACGCGAAGTGTTTACAGACGAAGATGGATGGACTGTTAGAACGAGGGATGGCAAGCCTTCTGTTCATTTTGAGCACGATGTATGTGTGAAGCGCAATAAAGCACTTATTTTATCTGATTACAGTATTATTGAAGCAGCTGAAAAAGCCAATCCACATTTGAATACCAGTTATTATTCTTAGTAAATGGAAAAACTTATTGTGATTGGTGGTGGTGCAGCAGGTTTTTTTTGCGCAGTGAATGCAGCAAGATTAAATTCAAATCTTGATGTTACTATTGTAGAAAAATCCAATAAGCTATTATCTAAAGTTAAAATAAGTGGGGGAGGAAGATGTAATACAACGCATCAACTTTTTGACATACCATCATTGGTAAAAAAATATCCAAGAGGAGAACAGTTTTTAAAAAAAGCCTTTTACCAATTTAATACAGAAGATACTATTGAGTGGTTTGCAGAACGTGGCGTTGAATTGCATGCTGAAGCAGATGGAAGAATGTTTCCGGTAAGTAATAATTCTGGAACTATAATTGAGTGTTTGTTAAAAGAAGCAGATCGATATCGGGTGAAAATTGAAATGCAAACTGAAGTAAAAAAAATCACGAAGCAGAATAATCAGTTTCAAATAGAGACGAATCGTTTAGGACTCATCGAAGCCAATTATATTTGTATTGCTTGTGGCGGGTTACCAAAAATGGAATTTTTTAATTGGATTACTAATATCGGACATCCCATTCAAACACCTGTCCCTTCTCTATTTACTTTTAATATGCCCAAGCATCCCATTACTGTATTAATGGGTTTATCGGTAAGTAATGCGGTAATTAAAATTAGTGGTACCAAATTAAAAGAACAAGGTGCATTATTGATTACCCATTGGGGATTGAGTGGTCCTGTTGTATTAAAATTATCTGCTTGGGGTGCAAGACAATTGGCCGATATGGCGTATCAATTTTCTATTCAAATAAATTGGTTAGGCGAAACTACTGATGCTTTATTAAGATCCGATTGGTCATTTTATCGAGAGCAATATGCTGCTAATAAAATGGGTAGCAAGTATCCATTTACTTTGCCAACAAGATTATGGCATTTTTTATTAGGGGAGGCAGGCATTTCAGTAGATACCAAGTGGGGTGAACTTAAAGCAGTAAATCAAAATAAATTAATTCAACTCCTTACGAGTCAAGTTTTCAATATCAATGGCAAAACAACTTTTAAAGAGGAATTTGTTACTTGTGGCGGAGTGCAATTGTCTTCTATTCATCCACAAACCATGGAAAGCAAATTAGTTCCAGGATTGTATTTTGCAGGGGAAGTCATGGATGTAGATGGAATAACTGGGGGATTTAACTTTCAGCATGCCTGGACTAGCGGGTTTAATGCAGCCACTTCAATTGCTCAATCTGCCCTTTAGGTTTTTGGTAAGGTACTTTTTTGGAAACAAGTATTGCATTTTATTTATAAAAGGCTTAACTTATAGCTAGAAAATTACCCTATGAGTAAAGTAAGTAATATCCTAGCACGCAAAGGCAATAATGTTGCCGTCGTTAGCCCTAACACTTCCGTGATTGATGCATTGCGCATGATGGCAGAAAAAAATATTGGTTCTGTTGTTGTTGCGGAGAATGAACAATTTTTAGGCATCCTTACAGAAAGAGACTATTCACGAAAAGTTATTTTAATGGGGCGTAACTCCACCAAAACACCCGTTAGTGAAATCATGAGCGCCGATTTTCCGGCTGTTGCAATGACTGATTCTATTGAACATTGCATGCAGTTAATGAGTGCTAGACATATTCGATATTTGCCAGTTATGGTAGATAATAAATTGGCAGGGATTGTTAGTATGAATGATGTGGTAACTGAAACCATTTTAAATCAGAAAGAGACCATTACCCAATTAGAAAATTATCTTCAATCATAATATTCCATTGGTAAAGGCTAATCAGCTTCAATTAGCCGTTTTTTACCAATTATCAAACATTCTGTTAATTCATTCTCTTTTATGAATAGAATGCATATTTTGTATAACCTAAACTAATTATATGAAAAGATACTTCTTGGGCACTGCATTGCTTTTAGTAGGAGTTACTACATTGGTTCATGCACAACAACCCCCAACCCCAGCTGCAAAACCTGCCGCCGATACCACCAAACCCGCTGCTCCTAAAAAGCCAACTGTAGCGGATAAAACAAAAGGAAATAAAAAAATAGAAGGCTTATTTACTGTTTACCAAGATACGGCTACCGGAAGCTTACAAATGTATATTCGTAAAGATCAATTAAATAAGGAATTCATTTATCAGAGCTTTTCTATAAGTGGTCCTACCAGTTTGTTTTTAAATCAAAGTATGCATAGAAATACGGCGGTTTATAAAATTAAAAAGGCATTTGATAAATTAGAATTTTCAGAAGTAAATACCAACTTCTATTATGATCAAAACAATCCTGTAAGCAAATCAGCTAATGTAGACAAACCAGAAGCGGTATTCTTTAATGACAAGTTTAGCATAGAAGATGAGAATGGATATTTAGTTAGCGTGGATGGTTTATTCCTTAGTGAAAAAATGGATCCAGTTAAACCTCAAATGGCACCAAGCCCGATGGCTATGTTTATGTTTAACCTTGGTGGTTTAAATCCTACCAAATCAAAATATGTAGACATCCGATCTTATCCAAACAACACAGATATAGTAGTAGACTTGTCTTATGATAATCCCACCACATTAGCTTCTGGCGGTCCAGATGTAGTTGATCCTAGATATGTTCGCGTTAGAATGCAGCATAGCTTTTTAGAAATGCCTAAAAACGATTTTAGGGCAAGAAGAGATGATCCAAGAGTAGGTTATTTTATGCAACAGCGTACCGATATGACTAGTATTGGTGTGACCCCTTATAAAGACATGATTAACCGTTGGTTTTTGAAAAAGAAAGATCCAACTGCTGCAATGAGTGAGCCTGTAGAGCCAATCGTTTTTTGGGTAGAGAATACTACACCTTTAGAATATAGACAAACAATTGTAGATGCAGGATTAAAATGGAATGAGGCCTTTGAAAAAGCAGGTTTTAAAAACGCAGTGCAAATGAAAATTATGCCTGATGATGCTAAGTGGGATCCAGCTGATATTCGGTATAACGTTATTAGATGGGTATCTTCTGCACAACCATCTTATGGCGCTATTGGACCAAGTTTTGTGAATCCAAGAACTGGACAAATATTGGGCTCTGATATTACCGTTGAGTGGTATTCTGGCAGTGCTACACCAATTAATGATGAATTGTTTAATGGGCCATCAATGCCACAATTGGTTTTCCCAGGTATGGAGCACCAACATCTTTATAATTGCAATATAGGTGCTGAGTTAAAAATGCAATACACAGCTGGTTTAACAACATTGGAAACCATGAATGCAGGTACAGCAGAAATAAAAGAAATGCACCAGCAATTCCTCATTTATTTGATTATGCACGAAATGGGTCATACCCTTGGATTAAACCACAATATGAAGAGTAGCCAAATGTTGTCTCCAGCAGAAGTGCACAATACCGCAATTACTCGTAAGATTGGTTTAATTGGTTCTGTAATGGATTATCCTGCTATTAATATTTCTTTAGACAGATCTAAGCAAGGAGATTATTATACTACAAAGGCGGGTCCTTATGATATTTGGGCAATTGAATTTGGGTATACTCCTTTTAATGAATCTGAGGAAGAAGCTATGCTTAGTAAAATATTAGCTCGAAGTACCGATCCTAAATTAGCATTTGGAAACGATGGAGATGATATGCGTGCACCCGGAAAAGCAATTGATCCTAGAATTAATGTTAATGATATGAGTAGCGATGCTGTTGCTTATGCAGAAGAAAGATTTAAGTTGGTCAATAATGTAATGGGAAAATTAATTCAAAAATATACCAAGCCTGGTCAATCTTACGCAGAGCTACGTAACCGCTATTTAATGTTGCAAGGACAACGTAGTGGACAAATAAATGCTGTTAGTCGTTATATAGGCGGAGTATATATTGATAGAAGTTTCCCTGAACAAAATTCAGCTGCTAAGCCATATACACCCACTCCATTTACTACACAAAAGAAGGCGATGGAAGTGTTGAATAAATATGTTTTTGCACCTAATGCCTTTGAAGCAGACACTCAATTATTTCCATACCTACAAATGCAACGTAGAGGCTTTAATCAACCTGGAAACGGAGAAGATTTTAAAGTGTCTAGTACATTTTTAGGCTTACAAGTGAATGGCGCTTTGGCACATATTTTAAACCCAATCACATTACAGAGAGTGAATAATACTCGATTATATGGAAACGAGTACAGTGTCGTAGATATTATGAGTGATTTAGTAAAAGGAATTTTTGATGCAGATATCAATACCAATGTAAACGTATATCGTAGGTATTTGCAAATCAGTTTTGTAAAAGGAGCAGCTGGTTTATTGGCTCCTACAGCTCCTTTAGATGATGTGTCTAAGTCTGCTACATTGTATACTTTGAAAAAATTGAGAACAAAGTTGGCAACTGCTGTATCACCTAATGAAGATACAAAAGCACATAGAGCACATTTGTTGTTCATCATAGACAAAGCTTTGAAAGTAGATTAATCATATAGATCTCTTCAAATAAAAATCCCGTCTTGCTATATTGAGACGGGATTTTTAATTTCATATCTATTGGGTTGATCAGCACTGTTGCATCATTATGACTTCTTAGGTTTTTTCAGAGGGGCTTTTAATACTTGCTTGTTTTCTTTATAACGCATATCTGGTGTTCCATCTGCTTTTCTAGGACCGGGAGCAATGGCATTCATTTTATCTTTATTGGCTTTGTAGCGCATATCCATTGTTCCATCCGACTTAGTTGGATGTAAAACGGGTGCATTTTTTCCATTAGGTTGAATACCCTTTTGGATTGATTGTATTTTTTTGATGTCTTCAGGACGTTGGGTTTTTTGTTGCGCCTGAACAGGTATAAAAAAGGAGGCCGCAAAAAATAATAAGTAGCAAATACGATACATAGATGGTTTATTTACCATCTAAAATACAAAAATGCCCTTAATATCGTTTGGGATAAGTTTGTGCTACTCTTGCTTCCTTTCTTTCAACATTATTAGAAGGTGATTTATAACCTGGAGATCCCTCTCTTATAGCAGCCCCTCCGGGCCCCGCTTTGTATTTAGCTTCTGGGTTGGTGGTACTAGCATTATTTTGAAGAAACTGCATTCGCTTCCGAATACGGTCCATATTTTCTTTATTTCTTTTGGCTTTTTCGGCATCCGTTAAAATGGGCCCTGTATTTTTAGTTTTTTTACCCATCGACATTGCCTTGGCTCTTTCCGCCTTATTGGCTAATATTCGGGCTTCCATTGCTTTTTTCTGGGCTCGCATGGCTTTTTCGACCCTTGGGTCGTAAGATTGTGCATAGGATGAAACACCGAGCATACACCCTAATAGCAGGAATAGCGGTTTGATTTTCATAAGAAAATGGTCATTGGAGTACTAATGTAGTGAAAAATTGATAAAAATGCAATAGTTCACAAGTATTTTAGGGCTTTTATAGGTTTAATTTTCAGAAGATTGATTAGCTTTGCACCCCGATTAAAACCATCGGGTTATTGTATGAATTTATTTAACAAACAACTAAACGCAGATGCTCAGGAGAACGTTGCCGCTTCAGAAGAAGCCGTTACTGTTCCTACTGCGACAACAAATGCACCTGAAGTAGTTACCGCTCACGACGATTTTGATTGGAGTATTGACAAAAGAAATGTTAGTCACTATGCTGAATCTGAGCGTGTAAAGTATGATAAAGTGTACGACAACACTTTCATTCAAATTGAAGATGGCGAAATCATCAACGGTAGCGTTGTTGCCTTAACTAAAACTGATGTTGTTGTAAACATTGGATTTAAGAGTGATGGTTTGGTTTCTTTAAATGAATTCCGTGATTTGCCAGGATTGGCTGTAGGTGATGAAGTAGAAGTAATGGTGGTAGAAAAAGAAGACCGTTCTGGTAATCTTCACTTAAGCCGCAAGTCTGCTCGTATTTACCGTGCTTGGGAAAGAATTGTGGAAGTTCATAAAACTGGAGAAGTTGTAACAGGAACTGTTACCAGCAAAACCAAGGGTGGATTGATTGTAGATGTATTTGGTATGGAAACATTCTTACCAGGATCTCAAATTGATGTGAAGCCTGTAACTGATTATGATCAGTTTGTTGGTAAAACAATGGAGTTTAAAGTAGTGAAGATTAACGAAACTATTAAGAACGCAGTTGTATCTCATAAAGCCTTAATTGAAAGTGATATTGAAGCACAACGTGCAGAAATCATGAGTAAGTTAGAGAAGGGTCAAGTACTAGAAGGTATCGTTAAAAACATTACCGACTTTGGTGCATTCATGGACTTAGGTGGTTTAGATGGTTTATTGTATATCACCGATATTTCTTGGGGTAGAATTTCTCACCCAAGTGAAGTGGTTAAGATGGATCAGAAATTACAAGTGGTTGTATTAGACTTTGATGATGACAAAAAGCGTATCAGCCTTGGTCTAAAACAATTAACTCCACATCCATGGGATGTATTACCAGAAGGATTGGCTGAAGGTTCTGTAGTAAAAGGTAAAGTAGTAAATATTGAAGATTATGGTGCATTCTTAGAAATTCAACCAGGTGTTGAAGGTTTAGTGCACGTATCTGAAATCACTTGGGCCAATACACCAATTAATGCAAAAGAATTCTTTAAACTAGGAGATGAGCATGAAGCAAAAGTGGTTACTCTAGATAAAGATGCTCGTAAAATGAGCTTGAGCATTAAGCAAATGACTCAGGATCCTTGGAATACTATTGAAAATAAATTCCCTGAAAACAGCAAACACAAGGGTCTAGTTAAAAACATTACTCCTTATGGCGTATTTGTTGAACTTGAGCCAGGAATTGGTGGAATGATTCATATTAGCGACTTAAGCTGGTTGAAGCGTTTCAATCACCCAACTGATTACACTAAAGTTGCTGATCAGATTGATATTATCATTTTAAGCATTGATAAAGAAAACCGCAAACTTCAGTTAGGTCACAAACAATTGGAAGAAGATCCTTGGAATTCTTTAGAAGAAACATTTGCTATCGGATCTATCCATGAAGGTACCGTTACCCGTAAGGATGATAAAGGCGCATTGGTTCAATTACAGTATGGTTTAGAAGGTTTTGCACCTAACCGTCATTTAAACAAAGAAGATGGTACTCAGGTTAAAGCTGATGAAACTGCACAATTTGTTGTAATTGAGTTTGATCGCAACGAGAAGCGCATTGTTTTAAGCCACGCTCGTATTTGGGAGCAGCATATTGCTGAAGAAAAAGAAGCAGCGAAGAAAGAAGCGAAAGCTGAATCTGATAACACCAAGAAAGCAGTAAAAAATATCCAAGCTAAGGTTGAAAAAGCTACCCTTGGAGATTTAGGTGCTCTTGCTGAAATCAAGGCTAAATTGCAGGAAGGAGAGGGTGATACCAAGTAATATCACCTGAAGTTGTAATAGAAAAGGCTGTCCGGTTGTAAAACGCTGGACGGCCTTTTTAGCTATTAATTAACGCCCTGTACCATTAACTTGATAAAAACCCTTCTTAAATTGCTATTTTATACGTAATTTCGCCAACTTCTATGGGTAGAATTGTAACTATTTTATTGTTGACCGTTTTCTTGGCTTCGTCTTGCACTACAAAGTTTGCTAAAATAATGAAGAGCAAGGATTATGAGTATAAGTACAAAATGGCCGAGCAGTACTATGCAAACAAAAAATACCAGGAAGCATTAAGGCTCTTTGAAGATATATTTCCGTATTTAAAAGGTACCCAGCGATACGAAGACTTGTATTACAAATACGCGTATTCTTATTACTACATAAAGGATTACCTGAATGCGGAAAATATGTTTAAAAGCTTTGTAGAAAACTTTCCTGCAAGTACCAAAAGTCAAGACTGCGAATACATGCGGGCTTACTGCTATTTTAAACAATCTCCTAAAGTAGAATTGGATCAAACTAATACTACCAAAACGATGGGTTTAATGCAGGCATTTATCAGCACTCACCCTACTTCTAATAGAGTTAAAGAAGCAACAGATATTATAGATTTGTGCAGAGAGAAATTAGAAAGGAAAGAATTTTTAAGTGCAGAGTTATATTATAATCTAGGATTTTATAAAGCAGCTGCAATTGCATTTAGCAATGTAGCGGATAATTTTCCAGATTCTAAAAAGTCTGATGAATACAAGGCACTCATGATTAAGTCTTACTTTAAGTATGCTGAAATGAGTTACGAGGAAAAACAAAAAGAGCGCTACGAAAAAGTGATTGCCGAATGCAATGAATTTGCAGACCGATTCACTGATAGTAAATTTTTAGAAGAAGTTAGTAAGTATAAAACACAAACCCTTAACATACTTAAAAAAACGGGAAAAAATGAGTAAATTAAGAAGGCAAATGAGTGCCAACACCGCTAGTGTGGTAGAAACCAAAAGCCTAATCTCCATAAAAGAGAAAACAGGTAATCTGTACGAATCAATTGCAATTATTGCAAGAAGAGCCAATCAGATCAACATTTCCCTACGCGAAGAATTACATAATAAGCTAGAAGAGTTTGCAAGCCATACCGATAGCTTAGAAGAAATTCATGAGAATAAGGAGCAAATTGAAATTTCCCGTGCGTACGAGAAAATGCCAAACCCTGCAATTCTAGCAACAACTGAGTTCATGGAAGGTAAAGTGTACCATAGAAGAAATATTGATACCGACTTATTTAGATAAGCCAATTCTTTCTAAAATGATTTAAACGACAGTATAATACTGTCGTTTTTTGTTACTTTTAGTTTCTGTTCAAATTAACTTTGATTATGCGTAAGCACTTGTTTTTATTGATTGTTGTAGTTGTTTCATTATTGAATACATCTGTAAACGCCCAAGAACTAAAAGCAAAAGTTACCGTAATGGCAGGACGGGTTGCAACAACAGTAGATAGAAAAATATTTACTACGCTGCAAACCCAACTAAATAATTTCATGAATAACAGAAAGTGGACAGCGGATGTATTTAGAGAAAATGAAAAAATTGAATGCAGCTTCATCGTAAATATTGAATCTGCTGTTGAGCCCAATATTTATAAAGCTTCTTTAACAGTACAAGCAGCAAGACCCGTATTCAATGCTTCTTATCAAGCAGCTTTGGTTAATTTTATTGATCCTGAACTATTATTTAAATATGTTGAGTTTCAGCCGGTAGAATTTAACGAAAACAGAGTACAAGGAACAGATGCCGCTGTAGCTAATTTAACAGCTGTTTTAGCATACTATGCATATATGATTATAGGATTGGATTACGATTCTTTTTCTCCTAAAACAGGGGAACCCTATTTTAGAAAAGCGCAGAATATTGTAAACAATGCTCCGGAAGGACAACGCATTGCAGGCTGGAGAGTGTTTGATGGATTGCGAAATAGGTATTGGTTAAATGAGAATTTAATTAATTCTAAATTCAATATTATTCATGATGTATTTCATACTTATTATAGGTCAGGATTAGATAAATTGATTGAGAATGAAAATGAAGCTAGGGCCAATATTTTACAGGCATTAATTCAATTAAGCGCATTTAATAAAGAGAATCCCAATACAATGATTCTTCAATTTTTCATGCAAGGCAAAGTGAATGAATTGATTGGGATATTTAAGAAAGGAACTTTCGAAGAAAAAGCTAAAGCAACAGAAATTTTATCTTTATTAGATATACCGAATGCGAATAAGTATAAAGAGGAATTAAAGTGAGAAAAAGTATTGGTTTAATTTTATTTGTGTTGGCCATTGCTTGTGCTGGTGAAAAAATGCCTAAGCAGGTAGTTCCAATAGATGATATGTCTAAAATAATGTGGGATTTGATGAAAGTAGATGAGTACTTTATCCGAATCACTGCTAAGGATTCATTGAATAAGCTGGCGAAAGAAAATATTCGATTATACGATCAGGTTTTTCGTAGTTATGGTATTGAAAGGAAAAAGTTTTACGATAGCTATGCTTACTACACAGCTCATCCAGAACAATACAAAGTTTTAATAGATTCAATGGAAGCTATTTCTACAAGACAAAGGGCGTTGCTTATACAAAAAACACAACCTACTAAATAATGAATAAGGTATTTAATGATGCTTTAGAAGCAACAAGGGATATTAAAGATGGCGCAACAATTATGTTAGGAGGATTCGGTTTAAATGGAATTCCTGAAAATTGTATTGCAGCATTGGTTAAACACAATATTCGTGATTTAACTTGCATTTCTAATAATGCAGGCGTTGACGATTTTGGTTTGGGTTTATTGCTTCAAACCAAACAAATTAAGAAAATGATTAGCAGTTATGTAGGAGAGAACGCCTTATTTGAAAAACAATTATTAAGTGGTGAATTAGAAGTAGACTTAGTTCCTCAAGGCACTTTAGCTACAGGAATTCAAATGGCTGCAATGGGTATCCCAGCTTATTTTACCCCTGCCGGTTATGGAACAGAAATTGCCATTGGAAAAGAAGTAAAAGAATTTGATGGTAAAATGTATTTAATGGAAAAAGCCATTCATGCTGATTTTGCTATTGTTAAAGCCTGGAAAGGAGATAAAGCAGGTAACTTGGTTTTTAGAAAAGCAACACGCAATTTTTCTACTTCAATGGCAAAAGCAGGTAATATTACCATTGCTGAAGTAGAGCATTTAGTAGAACCAGGCGAAATAGATCCTGATGAGGTGGATGTAGCTGGTGTTTATGTGCACCGTATTTTTCAGGGCAGTAATTATGAAAAACGAATAGAAAGAAAAACTACTAAAATCTAATTCGTTATAATTATTTAATTAATTCAATTTTATGGCATTAGATAAATTTGGAATTGCAAAACGCATAGCTAAGGAGTTAAAAGATGGGATGTATGTGAATTTAGGAATTGGTATTCCAACTTTAGTCGCTAACTATATTCCTCAAGATATAACAGTGGTTTTTCAAAGTGAAAATGGTATTTTAGGAATGGGTCCTTATCCAGAAGAAGCTGCTATTGATGCAGATTTAATTAATGCCGGAAAAGAAACTGTTACCGTAATTCCTGGAGGTGCATTTTTTGATAGTGCAGAAAGTTTTGGGATGATTAGGGCTGGCAAAATAGATTTAACAGTGTTGGGTGCTATGGAAGTTAGTGAACATGGCGACATTGCCAATTGGAAGATTCCTGGTAAAATGGTAAAAGGAATGGGTGGCGCAATGGATTTAGTAGCTAGTGCAAAAAACATTATTGTTGCAATGATGCATACTAATCCTAAAGGGGAAAGCAAGTTGTTGCCACAGTGTAGTTTGCCATTAACAGGAGTTGGTTGTGTTAAGAAAGTGGTTACAGAATTAGCCGTGTTATCCATAACACCCAATGGGTTTCAATTGCTAGAGCGGGCTCCTGGTGTTTCCGTAGACGAAATAATTGCTAAAACGGCAGGAAAACTAATTGTACCAGCAATTGTTCCAGAAATGGACATTTAATAACAGTAATGTTTCCAAACTATTTGTTGAATAAGCTGTTAAAATAAACAATATCATAAACCATAAAATAAATCATAATGAGTATTCAAGTTGGCCAAAAGGCTCCAGGGTTTACCCTGTTTAATACAGAAAAACAAAAAGTTAGTTTAGAAGAACAGCAAGGAAAGCCTGTTGTATTGTTGTTTTTCCCATTGGCTTTTACAGGTGTTTGTACTGCTGAGCTTTGTAATGTAAGAGACAATATTGCTTTGTACAATAATACCAATGCACAAGTATTTGGTATTTCAGTTGATTCACTTTTTACCTTAGATAAGTTTAGTAAAGAACAGAACCTTAATTTTCCTTTATTAAGTGATTTTAATAAAGAAGCTGCAACAGCATTTGGCGTATTATATGAAACCTTCCCAGCATTTGAAATGATGGGCGTGAGTAAGCGTGCAGCATTTGTTATAGATAAAGATGGGGTGGTTCAATACGCAGAAATTTGTCCTACGCCAGGCGACCTACCTGATTTTAGCGCAATACAAGCGGTATTAGCTACATTGTAACTTAATTGTATATCTACGGCATTGTTTTTCAAATTATTGAAAAGCAATGCCGTGGGTATTTTTGGTATTTCCCCAAATACTATTTAACTTCATTTGACAATAAGTTGAATGAAGATTTTTTACAGATCAATTTTATGGGTATTTTTTGCTATTGGCTGCAGTTGTTTTGTAGTGAATGGTAATCCTGTAGATTTTGCTGCATCTGTAAACTCCGATAATAAAATTCAACGTTTTTATCCTAACCCTGCTACCCAATATATCCATTTCCAAATGGATCCTTCTGTTGATAAATCCTATACCTTAGAAGTATTTAATTTCATGGGTAGAAAAATGAGTTCGCAAAGAGTGACTTCATCAAAACTGACTATTTATTTTGATGATAATTATTTTCGTGGATTGTATATCTATCAATTAAAAGATCGCTCTGGTAGAATTATTGAGTCAGGTAAATTTCAAGTAGCCAGATAAGCTTCAATTTTTTTATCTATCTGTAACTTCTACAATTAGGAATTTTAAATAGTTGGTATTTTCCATTCCCCAAATGATTGGATGATCACTTGCTTGTGCTTGAAATGTAACTTGTTTAATTCGTTTGCGAGCATCTTTAGCTGCAGCATTAATGGTATGTAAAAACAGTTCTGGATTCACCAAATTAGTGCAGCTTGATGTAACGAGGAAACCGCCGTTGCGTATCAGTTTCATTCCCCTTAAATTAATTTCTTTATAACCCGTAACTGCTTTTTGAATATTCTCTCTGCTCTTAGTAAAAGCGGGAGGATCTAACATCACCACATCATACAATGGTCCATCTTTGCCCCAATCTTTTAGCACATCAAATGCATTCATGGTTTTAAATTCTACTATTTTTTCTAATCCATTTAATGCAGCATTTTTATTGGCTTGTGCAACCGCTTGCTCAGAAATATCAATTCCTAAAACAGATTTAGCACCATAGTGTGCTGCATGAATTTCAAAAGTTCCAGTATAAGTAAAAGCACCCATTACTTCAGCTCCTTTTACAATATGTTGAATCGCTCTTCTATTGTCTTGTTGGTCTAAAAAATATCCAGTCTTTTGGCCATTCTCAATGTCTACATAAAATTGTAACCCATTTTCATTGATGATAATATTGGTATCAAAAGGGGCAGATAAAAATCCTTTTTGTTGTTCTAATCCTTCTAGCGTTCTAACGGGTACATCATTGCGCTCATAAATCCCCTTTGGTTTAAAAATCGTTTCCAAAGCTTTGATTATGGATGGTTTCCAAATATCAATACCTAATGCCAATGTTTGAATAACAAAGTAGTCGTTGAATTTATCAATAATTAAAGCAGGTAATTGGTCAGCTTCGCCAAATACCAATCTGCAGTTCTCGGTGTAACCTGTTTTTTGACGATACTGCCAGGCCTGTAAAATTCGTTGATAAAAAAAAGCTTCGTTAATTTCTTCTACCTTTCGGCTGAGCAAGCGGACGATTATTTGTGATTGGGGATTATAATATCCTACACCAGCCAATTTACCATCGGCAAATCGAACTTCCACAATTTCGCCTGGCTCCGGATTACCTGCAACCCTATCAACTTCATTACCATAAATCCATGGATGTCCATTCGCTATTCTAGGGGCTATTTTTTTTCTCAGGTATACCTTAATCATTTGGCAAATATAAGTAGGCTAGAACTGTCATTTTTTCCCTTTTCTTTGCGTGGCAAAATTATTGCCTATATAGGCTATCAAATATTTTATACTATGGAAGAGCAAGAATTACCAAATAATAACGAAACAACCGAAAAAACAGCAGATATAGACATTAATGCTGACGAAACTGCAGCTGGAACGGCTCATTTAAATGAACCTGTAGCCGAAGAGACCGCAATGGCCAAATTAGAAGAAGAATTGGCAGAACAAAAGGATAAATACCTCCGTTTAATGGCTGAATTCGACAATTTTAGAAGGAGAACGGCTAAAGAAAGGTTGGAATTGATTCAAACAGCCGGAAAAGACGTGATTGTTTCTTTGTTAGATGTGTTGGATGATTGTGATAGGGCAGAAAAGCAATTAAATGGCAATGATGATATAGCGGTTCAAAAGGAAGGCATTTTATTGGTCTTTAATAAGCTGCGCAGCAACTTACAGCAAAAAGGCGTGAAAGTGATGGAAAGTATTCAAACCGACTTTGATGTAGAAAAACATGAAGCCATTACTGAAATTCCAGCTCCTACAGAAGAATTGAAGGGTAAAGTAATTGATGAAGTAACCAAGGGTTATTTTTTGAACGACAAATTAATTCGCTTTGCTAAAGTGGTAGTAGGAAAATAATCCAATTTTAATTTTATGGCAAAAAGAGATTTTTACGAAATACTTGGGGTATCTAAATCTGCTTCGGCGGATGAAATAAAAAAAGCTTACCGTAAAACGGCTATGCAATTTCACCCTGATAGAAATCCGGGAGATAAAGCAGCAGAAGAAAAGTTTAAAGAAGCGGCAGAAGCTTATGAAGTGTTAAGTGATGCTGATAAGAAAGCCAAGTATGATCGATATGGACATGCTGCCTTTGGTCCTGGAACGGGTGGAGGAAATTATGGTGGTGGTGCAGGCATGAATATGGACGATATTTTCAGCCAGTTCGGAGATATTTTTGGAGATGATATGTTTGGAAGTTTCTTTGGCGGTGGTGGAAGACAACGCGGTGGTGGAGGAAGACAACGTGGTACAAGAGGATCTAACTTACGCATCAAGCTTAAGTTGAACTATGAAGAAATTGCCAAAGGTGTTACTAAAAATGTGAAAGTAAAAAAGCATGTTGTATGTACTACTTGTACAGGCAGTGGTGCTAAAGATAAAAACAGTACACAATCTTGTTCAACTTGCGGAGGTTCTGGACAGGTAAGAAAAGTAACCAGTACTTTCTTAGGACAAATGCAAACAGTTTCAACATGCCCAAGTTGTAATGGAGAAGGTAGTACAATTACTGCTAAATGTGGTTCATGTAAAGGGGAAGGGCGTGTATATGGCGAAGAGACCATCAGCATAGAAATACCAGCTGGTGTTCAAGAAGGAATGCAGTTGAGTATGAGTGGTAAAGGAAATGCTGGGGAGAGAGGCGGATCTAACGGAGACTTGATTATTCAAATTGAAGAAGAATCACATGAAGAATTGCATAGAGATGGATTAAATGTTGCCTATGATTTATATATTTCTTTTCCAGATGCGGTTTTTGGAACACAAGTAGAAGTGCCAACTATTGATGGCAGGGCTAAAATTAAAATTCCAGCAGGCACACAAAGCGGAAAGATATTCAGGTTAAAAGGAAAAGGATTTCCTGAAGTACAAGGATATCATAGAGGCGATCAATTGATTAATGTGAACGTTTGGACGCCACAAAGCATAAGTACAGAAGAAAAACAAGCTTTGGAGAAATTCAATACCAGTGGTAACTTCAAGCCCAATCCTGCTAAAGGAGAGAAAAGCTTTTTTGATAGAGTTAAGGAAGCTTTTAGTTAAGTAGTACAAATATTTTTAAAAGCCTTGCAACTAGTTATAAAATTAATTGCGAGGCTTTTTTCTTTTAATTGGGTTATAAATTTTATCTGCTTTTTGTATTAATTGCAATAGCTCGTTTTGTAATTTATTGGCTGGGTCGCAAGCGGTTTCTGCTAAAGAAAAAACTTGGTCAAGCTGAAATCCTTTCATAAAACTAGATTTTCTTAGTACTCCTGCAAATGCCGCAATGGCAATTGACCTTCTATATGCTGAGTCTAATTCAATCAAATTATTATATCTGTTTTCTAGGGTAAAGTTGACGGTTTCTTTTTCCTTACTATAATTTGTTTCAAACTCAACAGATACTTTGGCAATAGAACTGGTTATATATTTTTTTGATGGAATAATTTCGAATAACGCAATTGAATGATGACCGCTCCCTAATTCTCCACCACTTAACTTAGCAGTACTGTCTGCAACTGCATCTTTTTTGTTGTCAAAACCAATTAGTCTATAAGAGTCAACTGCTTCATTATTAAATTGAATATTTAAAATAGCATTTCTAGCTACTGAATATAATGTAGTAGTGAATTCTTTTACCAATACTTTTTCTGCTTCAGCAATTTTATCAATGTATGCAAAATTTCCACTACCTTTTTTTGATAAAGTTTCTAGTTTACTGTCTTTGTAATTTCCCATTCCAACTCCCAAGCAGGTTAATAAAATGCCTGACTCTTTATAACTTACAATCATCTCTTCCAATTCCTTTTCTGTTCGTTGACCTACATTAAAGTCTCCATCCGTTGCTAAGATTACTCGATTGTTTCCCCCTTGAATAAAACTACCTTTCGCTAAGTTATATGCAACTTTAATGGCGTTTTCTCCTGGGGTATCACCATTTGCACTTAATGAATCTATAACGGAATTAATGGTTTGTTTTTCAGCACCACTAGTAGGGTATAAAACAATGGAAACATTACCGCCATACGTTACTATGCTTACTGTATCGATGCTTCTTAAATTGGCTGTTAACAATTTAAAAGCAGATTGTAGCAATGGTAATCGATTGGGGTGATCCATAGAACCAGAAACATCAATTAGGAAAACAAGATTACTTGGCGGAATATGATCTAGCTTAATTTTGGGTGCTGCTAAATTGACCAGTAGTAACCGATTCTCATTGTTCCAAGGACAATCTGTTACTACCGATTCAAGCCCAAAAAATTGATTTTTATTATTGTTTTTAAAATCAAAAGAAAAGTAATTCAACATTTCTTCAGTTCTAATTGCATCAATTGGAACATACATTTCGTTAGATAAAAATCTCCTTACGTTACTATAAGCAGCTTTATCAATATTTAACGAAAAACCAGTTTCGGGATATTGAGATGCATGTATAAAACCATTCTCAATTAAGCCACTATAGCTTTCGCCCATTCCTGTATATGCAGCTGTTTGTGAAGGATTTAAATTAGTAATTACCGAAGCTAAATTCTTTTGGTATAAGCTAGCTGTATTAGGTAACATTGTTAAAGTAAGGCGTTGAAAAATCGATGCTTCAACCCATGCCTTCGAACTCTCATATCCTGGTAATGATAAATAAATACTATCAGCTAATTTATTTAAGGGAATCCCAAAATCTCCATCTTTCCCACTTATGAATGGGACAGTTCCTTTTGATTGTAAATGAATAAGGACTCCTTCAAGTTTTTTGCCTCTATTGTCTTTTATTTCGCCCCTTAAATAGTATTGGGCACCAATGGTTGTAGTAAAAAATAAAAAAGTCAATATGATTAGAAACCTATTCACTTTCCTTAAGCTGATAAATTTCTTTAAGGTTTCTACCAAACCCATCATAGTCTAATCCATATCCTAATACAAAACGGTCGGGGATACTAAAGCAGCAATAATCAATTTGTACAGGGTAAACTGTTGCATCTGGTTTATGCAATAAAACTGCCATCTTAATAGAAGCCGGTTGTTGATGATACAATTGGGGAATAAACTCATTCATGGTTTTACCAGTATCAATAATGTCTTCTAATAAAATTAAATGCCTGTCTCTAATATCTGTATCTAATCCAATAGCTGTAATTACATTTCCTGTAGACTTCGTACCCTTGTAAGAAGCCAATTTAATAAAACAGATTTCTGCCTCAATAGTAATTTGCTTAAAGAGGTCGGCTGCAAACATGAAGGAACCATTTAAAACCCCAATGAACAGCGGCCGCTTTCCTTCGTATTCTTTGCTGATTATTTCTCCTAATTCTTTAATTTTTTCTTGAATTAATGATTCAGGTAAATAAGGCTCAAAAGTTTTATTAAACAAAGTAATATTAGGCATGCTTATTTTTTGTTTGGCGTTGTTTTACTTTCTGCTGGACTTTTTAAATATACTTTACTGCCAGGAGTGAGAAGGGTAGATTTATTCCATTTATTATACAGCAAAATACTCTCTAATCTTACACCAGTTAATTGTGAAATTTCATTTAAGGTTTCACCCTTTTTCACAATATGAAATTCATTCTCCCCCTTTTTTTGTTTTCTTTCTATGTAAACGAGCTGATCTTCTTTAAGTATATCTACTTCTTTCATATCATTATACAGAAGTAACTTTGAAAGAGAGATATTGTATTGATTGGCAATAGCAAGTAGTGATGTACCTGACTTTGCTAAAACCACTCCACTATTATTTATGGTAAATAATCCTTCAGGATAATTTAGATGACCATATTTGCTACCTGATAGGTCATTATTCTTCTTAGCCGTTGGAATATAAGTTTCAGATTCACTAATTTCTGTATCGCTTTCTTTTTCTTGAATTGCGATGCTTACTTTTTCTGTAGGTGAAGAAAGTGTTGGAGTAACTTCTATAATTGGTGAAGTTGAATTTTTTATTCTCGCTAATGCAATGGAATTATATTGTTCAAGCTGGTAGTCCTTAATAATTTTAATAAGCTTCTGCGGATAAGTTGGGGCAGTTGCATAGCCTGCTTTTTTTAACCCCTTTGCCCATGCTTCTGAATCGGTTGGACTCAAACTAAATAAGAAGCGATAATGTGCCCTGGTTTTTAAGAAATCAGAATGGTCTTTAAATGAAGCTTCTGGATTATCATACACCCTAAAACATTCGCCCTTAGCATCATCATCATGAAATGTTCTGGCACCAGTCCATTCTGGTTTGCATTTTATTCCAAAATGGTTGTTCGATCTTTTTACTAAATCACTTTCTCCAGATTGCGATTCAAGCACAGCTTGTGCAAGCGTAATTGATGCCGGAACCCCTGATCGAATCATTTCATTAATGGCAATTTCTTTGTATTGATCAATATATGCTACAGTTTTACTATTCTGTGCGGGTAACTGAAAAAATAATATAAGACTCAATAAGGTTACAGTCAATTTCATTTTACTCATTTCTTTTTAATGATGGTTAGTCCATCTCTAATAGACAACATCACTTGTTCTGTTCTAGGATCCTGCTGAACATGCTGGTTAAAAGCATGTACTGCTTTGGCGTTTTTCCCTTTTAAAGGCTCTTCAAATACCTGCCCATGAAACAATACATTGTCTGCTATAATAATCCCATCTTTTGCTAAGAGAGGAACAACCATTTCATAATAGTTAATATAGCCTGTTTTATCGGCATCAATAAAAACAAGATCCCATTGATAAGGTAGCTGACTAATGATTTCTTTAGCATCGCCTATATGCAAAGTTATTTGCTTATTTGCATTCAATTTGCTAAAATTTTCAGCAGCCGTTGCAGCATCTTCTGGCCTAATTTCAATGGTATGAATTTTACCATCTTCTGGAAGGCTTCTTTGCATACAAAGGGCGCTATAACCTGTAAATGTCCCTATTTCTAATACGTTCTTTGGTTTTAACATAGCACAGATCATAGTTAAAAATTGTCCTTGTACATGACCACTAATCATATGTGCCAAAGGATGTATTGCAGCAGTTGCTTTGTTTACTTCTTCTAATTCAATTGGTTCAGGACTAGTAAACTGAGCTATATAGTTTTCAATTAGGGGGTTAATTAGTTCCACTTCCTTTTTTTGAAATGAGTAAAAGACCTAAGAAAGTAATAGTTCCATTGATAATTAAAAGCTCTAATCCAACTTCATAAGAGCCTAATAACGACTTCTGGTATTTATCTATGATAAAACAAATAATAGGGGCCGCAATACATACATAAGGTACCCAGGCATCGTTTACTACTCGCTTTGTAATTATTCCAAATGTAAATAACCCTAATAGTGGTCCATAAGTGTAAGCTGCAATTTTAAGTAATAGCCCAATCATGCTGGGGTCATTTACCCATTTAAAAATGAGTACGAATACAAGGAATATTGCAGCAAATGTTAAATGGACTCTTTGTCTAATTTTTTTCTGAGCAGCTTCTGTTAAATCGGCTCTTCTTTGTATACCTATGATGTCTATGCAAAAAGTAGAAGTTAATGCAGTAATTGCACCGTCTGCACTTGGAAAAAGAGCAGATATTAAAGCAATGATAAAAATCACCGAAACAACAGGGGGCATATGTTCCATAGCTAATACAGGGAAAATTTTATCACCAGAAACGGCAATGTTTAAATTTTCAGCATATAAATAAAGCAATCCTCCTAAGAACAAAAAGATAACAATTACCGTAGCCAATGTAATGGCCATTGACATCACATTTTTTTGAGAATCTTTTAAAGTTTTTACTGATATATTTTTCTGCATCATTTCTTGGTCCATACCAGTCATGGTAACTGTTATGAAAGCACCTGCAATAATTTGTTTTAAGAAGAAAAATTTGCTGTTGGGATCTGTAAAAAATATTTTTGAATATCCTCGGTCATTCATTGCTTGTAAGCTATCCCCAAAGCCCATATTCAGTTGATTTAAGATATAGAATACACATATCACTAACCCAGCTAACATACAAGTAGTTTGAAGGGTATCGGTATAAACAATGGTTTTTACTCCTCCTTCAAAAGTGTACAACAGTATCATTACTAAAATGATTAAAGTAGTTGCCCAAAACGGAATATTAAAACTGTTTAAAATGGCTTCTTGTAAAATATTAACTACTAAATACAAGCGTGCTGTAGCACCTAATGTTCTAGAAAGTATAAAAAAGGAAGAACCTGTTTTATAAGAATTGAAACCCATTCTAGAGCTTAGATAATTATAAATTGAAGTCAGATTAAGTTTATAGTAAAGTGGTAAGAGTATATATGCAATCATTAAGTACCCAAATAAATAGCCAATTGTTATTTGTAAATAAGCAAAAGATTCTTTGGCAACAGCACCAGGAACACTTACAAATGTAACGCCACTTAAAGAAGTTCCTACCATCCCAAATGCTACCAGCATCCAGTTACTATTCTTATTTCCAATGAAAAAAGAGTGGTTATCGCTATTTCTTCCAGTATACCAAGCAACTACTAATAAAATCAAAAAATAGCCAATAACAAATGAAAACAACAATAAGGGAGACATATGGGTTTTGTTTCGTTAAAAGAATTTTGTAAAGTAGTAAAAATAATTCAGGTATTTTGTCTGTCCTAATGGTATAATATGAAAATTAATAATATAGCTGTATTCTGTGGTTCCAAATCTGGAAATGATCCCGAATTCTTGTTGCAAACAATTGAATTAGGAAAATTAATGGCTCAAAAAAAAATCAGATTGGTTTATGGAGGAGGTAACAAAGGCCTAATGGGAGCAGTTGCTGATGCGGTAATGCAAGGAAATGGAGAAGTAATAGGGGTTATACCAGAGGTATTGTTAGAGTGGGAGCACCAACATAAAGGCATTACCGAATTAAGGGTAGTAGCCGATATGCATGTTCGAAAAAAATTGCTTTATGAACTATGTGATGCAGCCATTATTTTGCCAGGAGGCAATGGAACTTTAGACGAGCTGTTCGAAATGCTTACATGGAACACCCTCAAGATTCACAATAAAAAAATAGTGATATTGAATTGCAATGGATACTATGACCATTTAGTTGCACATATAGATACTATGTACCAACAAGGGTTTTTGTATGAGGATTGGAAAGAGCGATTGCTAGTAGCTTCTACTGCAGCACAAGCTATCGCTTTCTTGAGTTAAGGTACATGCCAAATCCGCCCCTAAATACAGGTTGAGGGTCTCCAAATTGATCACGGTAGGGTGAATTGATGGCTTGATTTAAATCAATCATAATGGTAAAATGAGAAAATCGATTCCCAATTTCTCTGGTACCATATCCAATACCCGCCAACATACTGGGTGCTTGAAGTTTATATTTAAATATTTGCCCAGTATTTACATCAGTTTGAGAAGAACTGATCCAGTTGTATTCAGGCTGAATTTGCAAGTGTAAAAAACTGATTGGCCAAACTCGTAAAAATGCACCACCACCAAAATTAAAATTTTTGTATTTGATGCTATTAAATCCAGTTGCACTTTGAGAGTAATAATTCAAGTTCATTGCAACACCAATATCTAACCAATTATTTAAACTATAGCCCACTTCTGGGTTAAGCCCTAAATTAAAAAAGCGATTAGATAAACCAAGGTTTAAGCTTGTACCAATAAATACCCTCGCAGGATCAAATCCTACTGGCTTCTCAGGAGCTTCTAACTGCGCCTGTATTTTACTAAAACTGAAAAGCACTAAAATCAAGATCCACCATCCCTTTTTCATACAATTTATTTAGATAAAATTACTCAATCCTTTGTATCAAATATTTTTCCAACATTTAAAATATTGTTAGGATCAAAAGCTTTTTTAATATCTCTCATGAGTTGTATAGAATTCAAGCTAAAGACCGTTTCCATATAAGGTTTCTGAATCAATCCAATACCATGTTCTCCACTGATGGTTCCCCCTAAACTTTTGACTAAAGCAAATAAGGCTTTAAGTATTTGGGTCATTTCAGGGTTGCCATGACTATTCTTAATAGTAGCATGATTGATGCGGATATGTAAGTTGCCGTCGCCCGCATGTCCATAACAAACTACTTTAAAACCATATTGAATACCCAGCTCTTTTACTCCTTTAATAAGTGCAGGTAATTCGGCCCTAGGAACCACTGTATCTTCTTCAATAGTATAGCCATCTAATTTTACTGCTTCAGCAGCTCTTCTTCTTAGTTTCCACAATTCTGCTTTTTGTTGGGCATCGTCTGCAAATAAAATATCTCCTGCATCAAATTCTACTAAGAGTTCTGCAATGGCTTCAACTTCTTGCATTAATACGTCCATATTGTTTCCATCCACTTCTATTATCAAATGACCTTCTGTTGATTCTGTAATTGGTACAACAGTACTGTCTACCATTTTACTTACAATTTGTAATGCATTAATTTCTATCAACTCTAAAGCACTTGGAACAAACCCAGCTCTAAAGATTGCACTAACTGCTGCTCCTGCTTTTTCAAGCGAATTAAAAGGAACCAACATTAATAAATCGTATTTTGGATAGGGTATTAATTTCAATACAATTTTAGTAACAATACATAAGGTGCCCTCACTACCTACAATGAGTTGAGTAAGATTATAACCAGTTGCATTTTTTAGTACATTGGCTCCAGTCCACATGATTTCACCATTAGGTAATACCACTTCTAAATTGAGTACATAATCTTTTACCACTCCATATTTTACTGCTTTTGGTCCACCGCTATTCTCAGCAATATTCCCTCCTATAAAACAACTTCCCTTGCTACTAGGATCAGGTGGATAAAACAATCCTTTTTCTTTCACTGCATTTTGCAAAACTTCAGTAATAACTCCAGGTTCTGTAGTTACTTGTAGGTTTCTTTCGTCTATTAAAAGAATTTTATTGAGTTTTTCAGTGGATAACAAAACACCTCCTAAATGAGGTAAGGCCCCGCCACTCAGTCCGGTACCTGCACCCCTAGGAGTAACGGGAATTAAGTGTTGGTTACAAATTTTCATTATTTCCGCAACTTGCTCAGTATTGGATGGTTTTAACACTATTTCAGGCAAGAATACTAAGCGTTCGGTTTCGTCGTGTCCATAGTCGGTTAAGCTTGTTTCATCCATTAACACGTTAGCTTCCCCCACTATTGAAATAAATTGGTCTACTATTTCCTTTGTTAGGAGACCCTGCTGCTTTTGCCCACCCATGAATTAAATTTTGGTAAAAATACGACCCAAAGGGGGTAAAAGTTGTGTAATTAGTACACAAATAATATGTTCAAATAATTAAACAATGTACTTTTGCATACTAACTAACGATTGTTTGTATATGTCATTACCAACTTTAACAGTAGACGCATCAAAATTTTTAGCCTTGGGATTAACCAACGAGCATGGGGTACATTATCAATTATCTCCTGAAACATTAGTGAATCAAGCGTTATTAAAAGGGCAGGGTGTATTAAATGATACCGGTGCACTTTGTATTAATACGGGAGAATTTACTGGAAGAAGTCCTCAAGATAAATTCATTGTAAAAGATGAAATAACCGCAGATACAGTTCATTGGAATAATTTTAATATTCCAATTGATGAAAAATACTTTCATCAATTGAAGAAAAAAGTGTTGGACTATTTAGGACAACAAGATGAAGTATGGGTAAGAGATGCTTACGCTTGTGCAGATGATCATTACCGCTTAAATATTCGAGTAATCAATGAAAATCCTTGGAGCAATTTGTTTGCGTACAATATGTTCTTAAGACCAACAGAAGAAGAGTTAGAAAACTTTACTCCTGAGTGGCATATCATTCAAGCCCCTGGTTTTAAAGCAGATCCTGCTGTTGATGGAACCAGACAGCACAATTTTGCAGTTGTCTCTTTTACCCATAAAACCATTTTAATTGGTGGTACAGGATACACCGGTGAAATGAAGAAAGGTATTTTCACCATCCTCAATTATATTCTTCCACAACAAAAAAATGTCTTGAGCATGCATTGTAGTGCTAATATGGGCAAGGAGGGAGATGTTGCGGTATTTTTTGGATTGAGCGGAACTGGTAAAACAACTTTAAGTGCCGACCCAAATAGAAAGTTAATTGGAGACGACGAACATGGTTGGACCAATAATAGTGTATTTAATTTTGAAGGTGGTTGTTATGCAAAAACCATCGATTTAAGTGAAGAAAAAGAACCAGAGATTTTTCATGCCATTAAGCCAGGAGCTTTAGTAGAAAACGTAGGTTTTGTAAGCGGGACCAATCAAATTGATTTTAGTTTTAAAGGCATAACTGAAAATACAAGAGTAAGTTATCCATTGCATTTTATTTCCAACGCAATGGAACCAAGTATTGGAGGATTACCAAAGAATATATTTTTCTTAACCTGTGATGCATATGGTGTTTTGCCTCCAATCAGTAAGCTAAGTCCTGGTCAAGCAATGTACCAGTTTATTAGTGGATATACTGCTAAAGTAGCTGGAACTGAAGCAGGAGTAACCGAACCAAAGTCAACTTTTAGCGCTTGTTTTGGGGCGCCATTTTTACCTTTACATCCTGGTAAATACGCGGAGATGTTGGGTGCTAAAATGAAAGAGAATCAAGTGAATGTTTGGATGATTAATACCGGATGGAGTGGCGGATCTTATGGTACAGGAAGCAGAATGAAATTAAGCTATACTAGGGCAATGATTACGGCAGCGTTGAATGGCAGTTTAGATAATGTATCTTTTGAGCAACACCCTGTATTTGGTATGATGATTCCTACCAGTTGTCCTGCAGTTCCTGCGGAAATTTTAAATCCAAAATCTACATGGTCAGCTGCTGCTGCATATGATGCAACAGCCAAAAATTTGGCACAACAGTTTATTACAAATTTTGAAAAATATGCAGCCGGTGTTTCGGCAGAGATTCTGGCGGCTGCGCCAATCGTATAACTATTGATTGCTAAAGTTGTTGCGATTGTTTGCCTGAAGAGCCTCCTTCTGAAAAGAGGGAGGCTTTATTATTTTGCAGATAAAAAGTTACCAGGTAGTCGCATCCCTTTCTCGTCGTCTACTACTTTACGCATTACTTTTTTTAAGCCATCGGGTAATTGTTCTAATTCTGTTTCATTTAATACATGCACTATTTCGTGAAACTCATCTTCATCGTCGTAGTAGCCCACAAACAAATCAATTGATTGGTTAGAATGCATTCTGAGTGAAATTTCTAAATCTTCTTCATACTGGTGCATGCTAACGATGGCCCATTGGTCGTTGTCTTCGAAATTGAATAATACTTCAACGGGGTCTTGGCTAACTACATGAGTTACCAATTTTTCAATTAACTCTCCTGAATGATTTTTTACAAGTTCTTCGTAATTCATATTTATAATGTAGTGACCTTTAAAAAAGTCCAAAAAGCATTCCATCAACTTTGCTGATGATTTCACCAAATTGTTCTTCGTTTTCAGCAAATTTATTTTTATCGCAATCTATAATTAGTAGCTGTCCTTCTTTGTAGCCATCAATCCATTTATTGTAATACTCATTTAATTTTTTTAAATAATCTAAACGAATATTTTCTTCATATTCTCTACCTCTTTTTTGAATTTGCGAAACCAAAGTAGGAACAGAGGCTTTTAAATAAATTAATAAATCTGGTGGTTGAACCATGGTTTTTAATGTCTGAAAAAATTGATAGTAATTATCAAAATCTCTTTTACTCATCAATCCCATCTCATGTAAGTTCGGCGCAAATATATTGGCATCTTCATAGATGGTTCTATCTTGAATAACAGTTTCAGTTCCGTGTTGTATATCTAACAACTGATTTAATCTGCTATTTAAAAAATAAATTTGCAAATTAAAACTCCAACGAGGCATGTCTTCATAAAAATCCATTAAATAAGGATTGGTGTCTACATTCTCAAACTGAGGAATCCAGCGATAATGTTTACTCAACATTTCGGTTAAAGTTGTTTTGCCCGCTCCAATATTTCCCGCTATTGCTACGTGCTTTGGTTTTTTAGGTTTTGCCATTGGTAAATGCTGTTAAAGTGTCGCAACTTAAGTAAACTAATCTGATTTTGGTGGTTTGAGTACTAATAATTCAATCCTACTGCATCTCTAACCATTTTTAAGGTTTCAGAAGCCCTTGACCTGCCTTTGTCGGCCCCTTGTTTGATGATTCTATGTAATTCATCTGGATTAGCTAGTAGGTCTGCAGCTTTCTCTCTTATTGGTTTAATGAATGCAACCATATCTTCTGCCAATTGCTTTTTCATATCTCCATATCGAATGATACAGTTTCCATTAGAACTGGCATTAAAATCATCTTCAAATTTTTGTAAAGTATCGTCGGTACTTACTAGCTTCATCATAGTGAAAAGATTTTGAATAAAATCTGGCTTTTCCGAATTCGGTTCAGTAGGTCCCTGATCGGTTTTGGCTTTCATTATTTTTTTTCTAATCAACTCGTCGTCGTCTGCTAAATAAATAGTGGCATTTTGATTTTCACTCTTACTCATTTTACCATTGCCATCTAATCCCATAATTCTGATTAATTCATCTCCATAATTAAATGCATAAGGTAAAGGGAACACATCTCCATAACGATAATTAAAACGGTCTGCAAAATTTCGGGCCATTTCTAAGTGTTGTTCTTGGTCTTTACCTACTGGAACTTTAACTGCTCTTTGAATAATAATATCAGCAGCTTGTAATACAGGGTAGGTAAGCAGTCCAGCATTTACATTTTCTGGTTGTAATCTTACTTTCTCTTTAAAAGTGACTGTTTTTTCTAACTCCCCTTTATAAGAAAGCATATTTAAATACAAATAGAGTTCTGCAATTTCAGGTACATCGCTTTGAACATAAAATGCCACTTTTTGTGGGTCTAATCCACATGCAATATTTTCTGCAATAACCCTATAAACACTATTTTTTAATTCTTTTGTATCGGGGTGGGTGGTTAAACTATGCCAGTTGGCTACAAAAAAATAACAATTAAAATCGTCTTGCATGCGCACATAATTACGCATTGCACCAAAATAATTTCCAAGATGAAGAAATCCGGTAGGCCGAATTCCACTTACTACAACCTCTTTTTCCATGTGGGCGAAGATAAATATAGTGTTTGGTTTTTTATGGTTGGCATCAAAAGAAATCGGAAATTGTAGCCGGAACCATATTATTATCATTATTTCAGCTGTAAATACCATACTCGCTTCGCCTATTGAATACCTTAAGGGGGTTGGACCGCTTAGGGCAGATATGCTTAAAAAAGAGTTGGAGTTATTCACTTTTAACGATTTACTTCAGCACTATCCTATCAGGCATATTGATAAAACCAAGGTTAATAAAATAAGCGATATCAATTTTCAAACGGAATATATTCAAGTTGCAGGGAGATTATTGCAATTCGAAGTAATAGGAGAAAAGCGCGCCCGAAGATTAGTAGCGCAAATAAGAGATGCAACTGGTATACTTGAATTAACTTGGTTTCAAGGGATTAATTGGGTGCAGAAAAGTTTATATATTGGTTCAGATTATTTGGTATTTGGTAAAACCACTTATTTCAATGGAAAACCTCAAATGGTGCATCCTGAAATTGAAGTGTTTATCCCTGCTAAAATGGGAGGTGCTGCATTTTTAGAGCCTGTATATCCTTCAACAGAAAAATTGAAAGCGAGAGGTTTAAATGGAAGGCAGTTGGCAAAGTTCACATATACTTTACTTCAACAATTAACGCCCAATGATTTACCAGAAAATATTCCATTAAGTGTTTTAAAAGAATTAAAATTATTGGGACGCTATGAAGCAATAGCTGGCATCCATTTTCCTACCTCAGATCTCCATTTTAAAAAAGCAATGGAACGCTTAAAGTTCGAAGAATTTTTTATTGCCCAAATAAGATTGCAATTAGTAAGGTTACAAAGAAATACCATTAGTAAAGGAGTTGTTTTTGAAAAAGTGGGGTCCAATTTTAATGACTTTTACCAGCATTATCTTCCATTTGCATTAACTGGTGCACAAAAAAGAGTTATTAAAGAAATTAGGCAGGATACAGCTCGCGGTAAGCAGATGAATCGATTATTGCAAGGAGATGTGGGAAGTGGAAAAACAATTGTTGCTTTATTGAGCATGTTATTAGCAGCAGACAATGGATATCAAAGTGCATTAATGGCACCTACCGAAATTCTAGCACAACAACATTATCAAGGGTTAACCAGTTTGTTAAAAGAAATGCCTGTTGAAATTGCGCTTTTAACTGGAAGTACCAAAACTGCAGAACGAAGAAGAATTTTAAAAGGATTACAGGAAGACACTATTCATTTTGTAGTTGGAACACACGCCATTATTGAAGATAAAGTACAATTCAAAAATTTAGGATTAGTTATTGTAGATGAGCAACATCGATTTGGTGTTGCTCAAAGAGCAAGGCTTTGGACCAAAGCAGTAATTCCGCCTCATGTTTTGGTGATGACCGCAACGCCTATCCCAAGAACTTTAGCTATGACTGCATATGGAGACTTAGAATACAGCGTCATGGATGAGTTGCCTCCTGGTAGAATTCCAATTACAACAGTCCATAGAAACGAAATGGCTAGGGCAAGTGTAATGGGTTTTGTAAAAGAAGAAATTGCCAAAGGAAGACAAGCTTATTTTATTTATCCTTTGATTGAAGAAAGTGAAAAATTGAGTTATGAAGATTTGATGCAAGGCTATGAACAAGTCAAAAGTTTTTTTCCTGAACCTAATTATCGAATAAGTATGGTTCATGGAAGGCAACCGACCGATTTAAAGGAAGCTAATATGCAACGCTTTGTAAAAGGGGATACCCAAATTATGGTGAGTACCACCGTAATTGAGGTAGGGGTGAATGTGCCAAATGCTTCAGTAATGGTAATTGAAAGTGCAGAGAAATTTGGTTTGTCTCAATTACATCAGCTTAGAGGAAGGGTTGGAAGAGGAAGTGAAAAAAGTTTTTGCATTTTATTAACGGGTAGCAAAGCAAGCAAAGAAGCCAAAGAACGTATCAATATAATGTGCGCCACCAATGATGGCTTTAAAATTGCCGAAAAGGACTTAGAAATGCGAGGTCCAGGTGATATTGAAGGAACCAGGCAAAGTGGTGCTTTGAACTTTAAGCTAGCAAGTATTGTTAACGACAAAGCATTGTTAGAAAAGGCAAAAGAAAAAGCTGCACAAATTGTGGAACAAGATTTGTACTTAGATTCAACTGAGAATGCTATGTTAAAAAACTACTTGTCATCACAACAGTTGAAGCATGGCTGGAGTAAAATATCGTAACTTAAAGTAGAGATGTTGAAAAAAATTGGATTGATATTGGTTTTTTTGATAGGAATGCTGGGCCTAAATGCACAGGGTTATTTAGACTTTATTGAGAATAAAGGCCAGTGGCAATCTACCATACAATTTAAAAGTGAGCTTCCTGCCAGTGCATTTGCACTTACCAAAACTGGTTATAGGGTTTTGCAACATCAAGTAAGTGATTACGCAAGTATTGCCGAAACAACTCACCCACATGGAACTAGTATTGGTGCAGGTATCAGCTCTCGAAATTCAACAGAGCCTGGTAGCCCTCAAGAACCAATACTAGATAAAACTTTGCGTTCGCATGTTTACGAAGTAAAATTTTTAAATGCAAATCCCAACCCCACAATAATTAAGGAAAAGCCATTGCCAGGGGTGAGCAATTATTTTATAGGGAATGATCCTGCTAAATGGGCTAGTAATTGCAAAACTTATCAATCTGTTACTTATCAAAATATGTATCCCAATATTGATATTCGATATTATACCAATAATGGGGTATTGAAATATGATATTATTGTACATCCAGGTGGTGATCCCTCTAAAGTTATTTTATATTTTGAAGGAACTGAAGGGATTTCATTAAAAAACGGGGCATTACAAGTAAATACTTCAGTTGGAGTATTACAAGAAACGGTTCCCTATACTTACCAACTAATTGATGGAGAAAGAAAAGAGGTAGCATGTGGCTATGAGGTAAAAGGAAATTTAGTCAAGTTTAAGTTAAGTAATCAGTACAATCGCAATAGTACTTTGGTGATTGATCCGCAACCAGTATTCATCAGTTATTCTGGAAGTAGGGCTGATAACTGGGGATTTACGGCCACTTATGATTTACTAGGAAATTTTTATGCAGGTGGTATTGTGTTTAGTGCAGGATTTCCTACTACTAATGGCGCTTTTAGACAAAACTATTCAGGTGGTATTAATGAGGGAAGTATCACAGGTTTCGACATGGGCATCTTAAAATTTGAACCAGGTGGAACCAACTTAATATATGCTACTTATGTGGGTGGGAATGGAAATGAACAACCACATAGTTTGGTAGCAGATGCTGCTGGAAATTTAGTAATTGCTGGAAGAACTTCGTCTGGTGATGCATATCCTACAGTAAATACATTCCCTTTATATGGAGATGGAGGTGGAACTTTCGATATTATTCTCACTAAATTAAATAGTACAGGAACTGCATTAATTGGTTCGCTTAGAATTGGTGGAACAGGAAGAGATGGAGTGAATATTAGACCAAATTATGAAAATCCTACAGGTTCTGAAACTACTAGAAGGAATTATGGTGACGATGCAAGAAGTGAAGTGATTTTTGATGGGCAGGGAAATATTTTATTGGCTTCGGTTACTCAATCTACCGACTTTCCAATCAGTGCAAACGCATTTCAAAAAGTTCGAGGTGCTAGTAGAACTGCGCCAGATGGGAGGTTTCAAGATGGGGTAGTAATAAAATTAGATGCCAATTTATCGCGTGTTATTTTTTCAAGCTTTTTAGGAGGAGCAGATGATGATGCGGCATTTGTATTAGCCATCAATCCTGCTAATCAAAATATTTATGTGGCTGGAGCAACATCTAGTATTGATATGCCAGCCAGACAAAATGCGGCACCACAATTTCAGAGTTCGAATGGATCTGTTGAAGGGTTTATCAGTATTATTACTCCAGATGGTTCAAATATAATTAGCACTAGTTTTATTGGAACGGATAGAGTGGACGTTATTTTTGGTATTCAATTTGACAGACAAGGATATCCTTTTATAGTGGGCACAACAACCGGGGTTTTAAATCCAATTAATTCTCCCTACAACAATAATAATCCCGGACAAGCATCAGGCAAACAATTTATAGCTAAAATGCAACCCGATCTTTCCGATTTTATTTATCTGACTAATTTTGGTTCTAGTGGTGCAACTATACCCAATCTTTCTATATCTGCATTTTTAGTAGATAGGTGTGGAAATGTATATGTCTCGGGTTGGGGAGGTAGTAATATCAATAATTTTCAAACAGCACCACTGGCCAATATGCCATTGACTCCTGACGCTTATCAATCTGGTACTGACGGCGCAGATTTTTATTTCTTTGTTTTAGAGCGAGATGCACAAAGGCAACTATACGGTTCTTATTTTGGTCAAACAGGTGGATTTGCCGATCACGTAGATGGTGGTACGAGTAGATTCGACCCGAATGGCACTATCTATCAATCTATTTGCTCATGCAGAAGAACAGGGGATCCAAGTAGACCCATCGTTGGTTCAGGAGGAGCATGGTCTACTACCAATAGAAGTAATTCTTGTAATTTATTAGCCATCAAAATTGCTTTTAATTTAGCTGGTGTTGGCGGTGGGATTAAAACCGCTATCAATGGTGTAGCGCGCGATACTTCGGGATGTGTACCCCTTACTGTTGTTTTTTCTGATACACTAGAATTAGCTAAAACCTATCGGTGGGATTTCAATGATGGTTCACCAGAAGTCACTACCAATAATCCTTCTGTTACCCATACATTTAATAATGTGGGATTGTATAATGTAAGATTGATTGCCATTGATTCTGCTTCATGTAATATCAGTGATACCTCTTATGTTAGAATGAGAGTGAGAGCAGACGAAGCTATTTTGGCATTTACTCCGAATAAATTATTGCCTTGCGAATCGTTAACTTATCGATTTGATAATAATTCCATTGCACCCAAACCCTTTGGTGCCAATGCTTTCCGTTGGGATTTTGGAGATGGTACCCGTCAAGTAGCTTCTTTTGGACCGGTTACCCATACTTATGCAACTGCAGGATCTTATAATGTGCGATTAATTTTAATAGACACTAGTTTTTGTAATGAGTTTGATAGTGTAGGTGTTCAATTGCGTATATCTCCTTTAGTGAAAGCACAGTTTGAAACCCCCTCTTTAGGATGTGTTCCATATACAGCTGTATTTAATAATACTTCATTGGCGGGTAGAACATTCTTGTGGGATTTTGGCGATGGTACTACTTCTACACAAACTTCACCACAGCATTTATTTGCATCCGTTGGCACTTATACCATAAAATTAGTAGCTATCGATTCCTCTACTTGTAATATTTCAGACAGCACTGTATTTACGATTGCTGTAAGAGATAATCCTACTGCTGGTATTAGTTTTAGCCCTGATCCAACAGAAGCCAATACTCCTGTTACCTTTACCAATAGTAGCTTTGGGGCCAATCGATATAAATGGCTATTTGGAGATGGAGATACATTAAACACGCTAAGAAGTGATACCACTGTTCGTCATTTATACAACGCCAGTGGCACTTACAATGCTTGTGTAGTAGCATATAATGATGCAGGATGTGCAGATACCAGTTGTGTGCCAGTGCCTGTAACCATTGTCCCTGGCTTTAATGTGGCTAATGCATTTTCTCCCAATGGAGATGGCACTAATGATAAAATTTTTGTAAGAGGATTTGGGATTGTAAAAATGACTTGGAAAATTTACAATCGATGGGGCAAATTGGTATACATAGGTACCAGCCAATCTGAAGGATGGGATGGCAGGTACAATGGAAAATTACAACCACAAGAAGTATATCACTATACGCTTGAATTGGAGTTTAGTGATAAGGAAAGGGCAACTAAAAAAGGTGATATAACACTATTGAGATAATGATAAACAGAATATATATATATAGTCTCTTTATTATTGCATTGTTTGTGCAAAAACAGACTAGTGCACAAGCATTAAACTACTCGCAGTATTATAATGCTCCTTTGCTAACCAATCCAGCAAATACAGGCTTTAATCCAGATTACGATTATAGAGCAGGAATGAATTATAGAACCCAGTGGGCATCAGTTGGTACCCCTTATAAAACAATGGGGGTATGGGCCGATGCTAAATTATTTGCTAACCGTTTCGAAAATGGTTGGATGGGTATTGGAGGATCAATTATAAAAGATGTAGCAGGTGCAGGGCAACTCACTGCAACAGGTGCTGCCGTATCTATTGCTTGGCATCAAATGTTGGGATACAATAGTTTATTGAGTGCAGGTTTTAGTGCAGGGATTACTACAAAAAGAGTTGATTTGTCCAAATTAAATTTTGATAATCAATGGAACGGAAAATTCTTCGATATTTCTATTCCTACATTTGAACCCTTTGCTTTCAGTCAAGTAGGTTATTTAGATTTGAATATGGGTTTGAACTATGCCTATTTTGCATCTGAAAATTTTTATTTTAATGCAGGTGTTTCCATTATGCATTTGAATGGTCCTAAAGAAAGTTTTTTTTCACCTAGTATTAGTGATGCAAGGGTACCAATGCGGTATAATTTTTTCGCCAACGCTAGTTTGAAAATGGATAATTTGTGGATTCTAAATCCAAATATCTATTATAGTTCTGTTATCAATAAAAATGAATTGGTAATGGGGATGAATGCGAATAGAAATATTAGTGGGGATGGCATGCAACAAATGATATTGGGCCTTTATTATAGAACAGGAGATGCCATTATTCCAATGGTTGGTTACCAAGTGAACGACTTGAAAATTACAGTAAACTATGATGCTACCATTTCTGGATTAAGTAATTTAAATGGATCCAGAGGGGCTTATGAGTTGTCTATCATTAAACAAGGAATATTCCCAAGTTCACAGGGCAGGTCGGTTAAATGTCCTACAGTGCGGTTTTAAGTGCCACAAACTTTATATATTGCGTATCTCAATTTGAATACGCATGAAATACCAGCCATTAGATCCAGCTATTTTTATCAACAATAGAAAAAGATTTGTTAGCAATATGCTGCCAAACAGCATTGCTATTTTTGTAAGTAATGATGAATGGCCTAATAATGGAGATGCACTGCATTCTTTCAAACAAAATAGTGATCTATATTGGTTAAGCGGTATTGTTCAAGAAGATTCCATGGTGGTACTTTTTCCTGACAATCCAGATCCCAAATTCAGGGAGGTATTGGTATTGGTTCGACCTAATGAGTTAAAAGAAAAATGGGATGGTAAAAGATTAAGGGCAGCTGAGGCAAAACTAATTTCTGGAATAGGAACAGTAGTTTGGTTAGATAGTTTAGACGCATTGTTACAAGGATGGATTCATTTAGCAGATACTATTTATTTAGACAGCAACGAAAATGATCGTAAAGCATCTACCATTCGGTCTAGAGAATATCGTTTTATTGATGAAATGAAAGCGCAGTATCCATTGCATCAATTTATGCGTGCGGCAAAAATCATGAAAGAGTTACGCGCTATTAAATCGAAAGAAGAAATAGTGGTAGTGCAAAAAGCAATTGATATTACCGATAATACTTTTAGACGATTGTTGAAGTTTATACAACCAGGTGTAAACGAATGTGAAATTGAAGCAGAAATTTGGCATAGCTTTTTAAGTCAACGAGCAACAGGTCCGGCCTATGGAAGTATTATTGCCAGTGGTGATAATGCAAGAACCCTGCATTATGTTTCTAATAATGCGGAGTGTAAAGACGGCGATTTGATTTTGATGGATTTTGGTGCTGAATACGGAGGGTATTGTGCAGATTTAACCAGAACCATTCCAGTAAATGGAAAATTTACTCGTAGACAAAAAACAGTGTACAATGCATGCTTGCATTTACACAATTATGCAAAGTCTATTTTGAAACCAGGAATTAGTATTCTTGATTATACGGATAAAGTAGGGGAAGAAGCTACCCAACAATTTCTAAAAATTGGGTTGTTAAAGAAGTCAGATATAAAAAATGAAGACCCAGAAAACAGAGCTTATCGCAAGTATTTATACCATGGCATATCCCATCACTTAGGCATAGATGTACATGATTTAGGAACTAGAACAGGGCCTATAAAAGCGGGCATGTTATTTACTATTGAGCCAGGAATATATATTGAAGAAGAACAAATGGGTGTTCGTATTGAAAATAATTTTTGGATTACCAAAAACGGGAATACCGACTTAATGAAAAATATTCCAATAACGGTAGAAGAGATTGAATCTTACATGAAGCGATAATATGAAGCAACAAATTCCGAACTGTTTTACGCTGATCAATTTATTTTTAGGCGCAACAGCTATTGTATACATTTTGCAACCAGGATTGGCCTATCATGCTGATGGCGACGGCTTGGTTACTATTCCTGAAAAAATGATGGTAGCCAGTTGGCTTATTTTTGCCGCAGCATTAGTTGATTTTTTGGATGGATTTGTGGCAAGGTGGATGAACCAATGCTCAGAAATGGGCAAACAGTTAGACTCCCTGGCCGATGTAGTAAGTTTTGGCGTTGCTCCTGGTTTGATGGTCTTGCAATTCTTGCGATTTTCTTATGCCAGTACAGAAGGGGGCTTAGATATTTCAATGGGTTTTTTATTGCCCGCATTGTTAATTCCTTGTGCTGGGGCTTTTAGATTAGCCCGTTTTAACTTGGACCAGTCTAAAACTACCGGATTTAAAGGAATTCCTATTCCAGCAGCCGGAATTTTAATTGCCTCTTTTCCATTGGTGAACTGGTATGCATCGGATGCATGGGTGTTAGACCTGTTATTAAATAAATGGCTATGGTATGGGCTAATTTTGTTGTTAAGCGCTGGAATGGTTTCTACTATACCCATGTTAGCACTCAAATTCAGTGGATTGTCATTTAAGAAAATATTACCCTTTTTAATCATTTTAGCTATTGCATTACCAGTAGCCTTACTTTTTGGATGGCTAGCAATTTCCGCAGGATTTATTGCGTATGTAATTCTATCTTTGTTGTTTAAACCAACCGAATCATGAAGTTTGAAGTAGAAATCAATGTAATGCCATTAAAAGATTTATTAGATCCTCAAGGAAAAGCCGTGTTGGGTGGATTGGCTAATTTAGGTATTACAGAAGTAAAAGATGTAAGAGTAGGTAAGCATATTACTTTATCGGTTGAAGCAGCTTCAGCTGAAGAAGCAAAAGCTATTGCAGAGAATGCCAGCAAGCAATTATTGGCTAATCAAGTGATGGAACATTTTGAGATTACCATAAACGGCTAATTTGCTTTATTTAGTTCCTACACCTTTAGGTAACCTAAAGGATATTACGTTGCGTTCACTAGAAGTGTTGAATTTAGTGGAGTTGATTTTATGTGAAGACACGCGCACATCTTCTAAATTATTGCAGCATTACAATATTCAAAAACCGCTAACTCCTTATCACCAACATAATGAGCATAAGATAGTATTACATTTAGCAGATCAGTTGGAAGCGGGAAAAACTATGGCATTAATAACCGATGCTGGCACACCAGGCATTTCGGATCCAGCTTTTTTATTGGTGCGTGAATGTATTAAAAGAAATATTCGGGTAGAGTGTTTGCCTGGTGCGGCTGCATTTGTACCTGCATTAGTAAATAGTGGTCTACCTACTAATCGATTTGTTTTTGAGGGGTTTATTCCAATAAAAAAAGGAAGACAGACCTTATTAAAACAATTGGCCACCGAAGAGCGTACCATGATATTTTATGAAAGCCCAATGCGGCTGGTTAAAACCCTAGAAGATATGTCCCAATATTTTGGGGAGGATCGAAACTGTTCTGTTGCCAGAGAACTCACAAAAATATTTGAAGAGAATAAAAGGGGAACACTAAAAGAAGTGGCTGATTATTTTAAGTCAAAATCGGTGAAAGGAGAAATTGTACTGGTAGTAGCAGGCGCAGACTAACACTTATTGCAATATATTTATGAACAATTACTACTAACGATAATACAATGAATATGCAAAAATTGAGCTTTTCTTTTTTCGTCGGATGCTTGTTAATGAGCACGCTATTGTTGGCACAGCCAGATCGCTGGCAGCAAAAAATTAAGTACACCATTAATGTGAACATGAATGTAGAAACCAATCGATTTAGTGGAACAGAAAAGATTGATTATTTTAATCAATCACCCGATACGCTTACAAAAATATTTATGCATTTATATTGGAATGCATTTCAGCCCAATAGTAGCATGGATGTTAGAAGTAGAGAATTAGGGAAAACCAAATTGGCTGATCCAAGGAGAAATAATGATGGATTAGATTGGGACGCAAGAGTAAAAGACAGAATCAGTAAATTGAAACCAGATGAAATAGGGTACCAAAATGTAAAATCTGTATTAATTAATGGAGTTGCACAAAAATTAATTGAACATGAAACCATTTTAGAAATTGTATTATCAAAGCCCATATTGCCAAAGTCAAAAATCACTATGGATGTAGCTTTTGAAGCACAAGTGCCTGTACAAATTAGAAGAAGCGGAAGAGACAATGCAGAAGGCATTCGCTACAGTATGGCACAATGGTATCCTAAAGTAGTAGAATACGATTACCAAGGATGGCATGCTAATCCTTATATAGCCCGTGAGTTCTATGGTGTATGGGGAGACTTTGATGTAAATATTACGATTGATAAAAAATATTTGGTAACTGCTGGAGGCGATTTATTAAATGCGAATGAAGTAGGATTTGGATACGAAGCAAAAGGTGTTCAAGTAAAACCAGCTTCAGGAAATACCTTGACATGGAAATGGCAGGCAAATAATGTACATGATTTTATGTGGGCAGCAGATCCTAATTATAAATTAATTACAAGAACAATACCTGGTGGTCCATTATTAAAAATTGTATATAAGCAAGTAGATTCTTTAGAAAATCGTTGGCAAAAAATGGCCGATACTTGTGCATTAATTTATCCAATTATTGCTAAAACCTTTGGGGCATATCCGTACAAAACTTACACTTTTGTTCAAGGTGGAGATGGCGGTATGGAATATCCAATGGCTACTTTAATAAAGAGTGCGAGTATTGGCACAGCAGTGCATGAATGGATGCATAGCTGGTACCAAATGATTTTAGGAAGCAACGAATCTTTATATGCTTGGATGGATGAAGGATTTACCGATTACTCAAGCACTAGGGCAATGGCGATGTTAAGAAATAGTCCTGGCTTTTGGTATAATGGTTCCTACGGAGGATACTATCGTTTAGCAAGAAGTGGATACGAAGAACCTGCTAGTACTCATGCGGACCATTTTAATACCAATTTTGCTTCTACTTCTTCTGCGTATAGTAAGGGGGCAGTTTTTATGGAGCAGCTGGGCTATATAGTTGGAGCAGATACTAGGGATAAAATTTTGCATGCTTACTTTAATACTTGGAAATTCAAACATCCTAATCCAAACGATTTTATAAGAGTGGCAGAAAAAGTGAGCGGCTTAGAATTGGACTGGTACAAAGAGTATTGGATTTATAGCACCAAGACCATCGATTATGCAGTAGGAGATATTGCAATGGTAGATAATAAAACCAATATTACTATTAAGCGTTTGGGTAAAATGCCAATGCCTATTGATGTATTGGTTACTTATAAAGATGGCACACAAGAAATGCATTATATGCCTTTGAATTTGATGTATGGTGCAAAGCCTTCAGAAACTAAAACTCCAACAACAGTTCATGCACCTTGGAAGTGGACACATCCCGAATACAGTTTTACTACCAGTAGGGCA
>Ga0207952_1000279_pt1 | contig 48682 bp, 40 predicted proteins | sample SubbioR12Aug_8Ca_FD_184831 | JGI IMG/M metagenome (GOLD analysis project Ga0207952, IMG submission 184831) | Serpentinite rock and fluid subsurface biosphere microbial communities from McLaughlin Reserve, California, USA - CR12Aug_8Ca (SPAdes) | ecosystem: Environmental > Terrestrial > Deep... | reverse complement strand
TCCAAAGAAAAGTATCCAAAAGAAACGACACCCGGATTCCGCCAAAATCACTCGACACATCCATGTGCCTCGCCCTTCGGGTGCGAAGCATGCAAATCGGCTATCCTGCCGATTTGTCCTGCGCGTCTTGCTTTTGGCGAGGGTTTTCGAAGGGCCATCCCTGGCCCTGCGAAAACGAGCGGCATCCATGCCGCTCCCCTGCGGGCCTATTTCGCCAAAAGCTGCGATGCTCAGGGCGGAATAACGGGAATACCCCCATAACCACGCGAGAAGAAGTTGCTGTAGTTATAGGATACTGCCGATGATAGAAGGCGCATTGTTGGCGAGAGATCCGTTCAACCTGTTCAAAGTATTTACGCACCGTGTAGACCGAAAAAGAGTGTGCGTTTACGGTAATTCAAGTTCACCAGAAATGCCGATTGGCTTATTCCCAGGCCAATGGCTTTTGCAACACGCATAATATTTTTTTTGACATTTATTAATGCGTATTATTAGTTCGCCGAATATCCTTTGCAAAGTGCTCTAGATTTAAAATGGTATAGCGCGTACTGCCGGAAACAGGTGGAGTGCTATAAACATACTTAATAAAATCATTCCAGTACAGTTTTTTTGTTTCGTTTATTACGAAATCCAAGATCTCCGCCTGATTTTTTTCCATAGTTGGCATTGGCGCATCATCTTTTACTGAAATTACTTCTTTAGTATCACCATAGAAATTGTTTGTAGTTATGACTGTAATATTATGGTTATTCCGCGCAGTATCAACAACATCATCAACATAAGGACCAAAATTATTAAAATACCATTTTATGTGTGTTAGTTGTTTTCCTGTGCGAATGCAGGATTGCCAATCCGCCAAATAAACTAACTTTGTTAATCTGGCCTTAGATAGTTCGGATGGTAAAGGATACTTCTTACAAAAGTATATAATAATATCTTCTATTTTCATGTCATACCCCTCCATAAGGATTTAACTTGCTATCAAGGCGCGCAATATGACTAACGTAACTAGCTATTTGAGCCTGCTGCCCATTAAGTAGATTAACAATACTTTCTGGTGGATCAAAGTGATTTTGGTTTGTACTTTCTACAATTAATATTGCAAATTTTTCCCTAGAATTATTATCTTTTATTGCGTAGCCAAAATAGCAGCGCGATGGCATTCTTAATCTGGAAAGCGTTGAATCCTGTATATTTGTTCCATAAACATCTAGTTTTTTGTTAATATCTTTTGAATATTGTTTTGAACTTAGATTGCTTGGTAAGTCTGATATATATAGATAATCACCATTTAAAAATGTCGCACCTAAAACCCCTTCGTTTTCAGGCAATGTAACCCTACCTTCCTTAGCAAATCTTAAAATCTTTGAATACCGAAAAACCATTCGAAACCGGTTAGCGTTCGCGTCATGCCGATAAACACTAGCTCTACAAGTATCGTCAAAATTACTAAGTTGGTTACAGAAAAAGTGCTCCAGATGATCTCTCAAAGACTCATAATAATATTGTTGTGTTACAGCATGAGCTTCTTGTTCATCATTGAATTCACTTTCTCGCTGCTCCAACTCACTTAATCTTGATGCTGATACCATAATGCCCGCACCACTAAATAACCCAAGAATTAAAGCTAATCCTGTGTAAATTACTGGTGATGATTTATCTATATCATGAAATGAAACTTTCCAAAAATCTGGCTTTTTTTCTTCAGGGTTTTTCAGTTTTAATTGATCATGAAGACTGGCTTGAGCATCTGGATACCATGCCCCATACCAAATAGAGCATCCGCCCAACATGAGTGCACTGAGTAATTGTATGGTTGCAACTAGTCTCGCGTGCTTTGAAAACCATTTTGTCATTGATTGATTAATTATTAGAACTGAGAATGTATTTTATCAAATGCTACACAGCGTGTGTGATAGATGCATTTTGAATTAAAATTAAGGTTGTTTGCCAATATACCCAAAAAATTTTGGTCACCGCCGAATTCAGCACAGATCAATTGATTTGTTAAACAAACTGAAGCACATCAACTGCGAACGGCGCAACTACTACAACTCAATCATAAATTTAACTCACAAAATCATCACACCACTTTCCTTCCCGCAATGGATTTTGTCCCGTTATTCCGCCCCGAGCATCGCAGCTTTTGGCGAAATGGGTCCGCAGGGGAGCGGCATGGATGCCGCTCGTTTTCGCGGGGCCAGGGAGGGCCCTTCGAAAACCCTCGTCAAAAGCGAGAAGCACAGGAAATTGGCGGAATCCGGGCCGCCTTTTCTTTGGATACTTTCTTTTGGCGGAGCAAAAGAAAGTATCGCGGCCGTCGGTCCGCGAACCGACTTTAAACAACCCGTCGCGATAGCGACACCTTAGTCAGGTAGGTCACGTTGCCGCGATAGCGGTTACGTGACATTTCGAAGTCATGGGCCCAAAATTTGTCAGGGAACGCTATCGCGCACCCTAACCTACGCGACTTCCAAAATATTAATCGATTTCAAACTCCGTGATGGGTTTTCTCCCGTTATGCCGAGGAACGCAGGAAAAAAGCGGCATCCGGGTGTTGTTTCTTTTGGATACTTTTCTTTGGACAAGCAAAGAAAAATATCCCGCTTGTCGGTGCGGGAACCGACTTAAAATAACCCGTCGCGATAGCGACACCTATTTAACAGAAGCCCACGCTCCACCAAAGACACTTGGATATAAAACCAAGAGTAACGGGTGGGCACATGCTTTTCGTGCCCACGCGGATAAACCATAACCTTTGAATTAACCCTTACGAAATAACCACCAAAACCGATGTCCCGTTACCGCCGCTCGCAAACACCCGGTACAACGTATTTCCTTACGGTGGCGACCTATCGGCGGCAAGCGATTTTGTGCGATGCGCCGATACGCGAGGCCTTGCGCAATGGGGTTTGCGGCGGTGCCCGCCAAGCGGCTGTTCACCATCGATGCATGGGTGTTGCTGCCCGATCATTTGCATGCTATCTGGATCGTGGCGCTTTGGGGCGTCACGGCCTTGGCTATAAGCGCGTTTTTCAGGCGTAGCGAAAATCGACGCATAAAAGGTGTCCGGCAGGATGCCGGTATTTCGAGCACGGTTTTGCGTGTTTTAAAAAATATGCCCGCGAATCTCCGCTTCGCTTTCCTCAACCAGATTTTTGTCCAGCGAATGGCTGACCAGTTCTTGAATATGTTCATTCAGCGTATGGCGCAACGTGCCTAAAAAGGCCGGAGGAGCGACAAGAACCAGCTTGTTGTAAGCATGATCGACGCGGCCGTGCTCCAGTTTATCGGCGATTTGTTTGGCGAAGACCTCGGCCTCGTGTTGTTTCGGCTCCGTTGGCGCTTCAAAGGCGTGGCCTCCCTCGCCATGGCCGCCCGCCAGTCCGCCCTGGCGATCGCTCGTTTCATCCTGATCGCGCATTCTACCTTCGCTGTGAACCATGCCTTCCATTTCCTGCATCGGTTCGGTTCGGCTCGCCAGTGAAAAAAAGCGCGCTTTGCTGCTGTCTGCTACTAAAACCCATGTTAATGACATAAAGCCCCCTCAATAAAAGCTGTTTGTGAGATGGCACCGGTTTGATCGGTGGCTAAGACGATAACACTATGAATTCTGTGTTTTCTCAACCTTTGTATGCCAATAATCGCCAGCCGTCAATTCTTTCGCTCGGCTTGATTTTTGGGCCGTCGACGGGGTGATCTCCGTAACCGATGAGTATATGACTGCAGTCCCTCGGTCAGCGGACATCCAAATAGATGCTGTAAATGGCGGCTTAGGGGCGCTTCGTCAATTCTCTCGCGGAGTCGGTTGCCGACAAGTCATTGTTCGGCTCTCTATTCTGGCAGACAAAGCTGCCATGTAGGCATCAGGCGAGTAAACACTTCTATTCCTTCAAGTTCGCGTCGCAAGATATTCCAATGTGCCAAATCAAACGAGCCCCGATACAAACGCGCCACCCAGTCCGCCAGCAACACGGCGGCATAGGTCTCGGCATGTTTAGTATCGCAGACAGAAAGACCTGCGCTGTGCTGGTACCCCGTGACAACGGTTGGCGCATCATAGCCCCAGCGATGTAGTGCAAGCGCGGCCATGCCGGCGCGAAATGTCGTATCCTCGGGCAGGCTCAATTCCGCGGCCGACGCAACAGGATTGAGTGCCGCCGGCAGCTCTGAGAAATGCATGTCGGCAAACAAGGCTTGAAGGTGCTCGGCAAGTTTCGGTGTATTCGCCGCATGCCAGAAATTGAAGACAACTGTTTGTCGCGGCTGGTTAACCTCGGTGACGCCATGGTATGAATCGACGTGAAGCAGAAAGCCGAAAGCTTTGTTGTACTCAGGATTAACACTGAAAACCGCTTCACTCTCCGGCGAAGAGAATAGTTCCAGAACCCCGCCATGCTCCGCCTGCCATTGCTTATTGAGTTGCACGACCAGTCGAGCAATCTCATAGCCCACTAGCGGCCGGTCACTGTGTACACCAATCGCCTGTCCGGGCAGCATTCGTTGAGCCGTGACCACCACGCGATTTATGAGAGGCAATTTTGTAATCTCGCGCATTCTGCCTAGCACTTCCGTCCGAAACGTAGCTGAAATATTCTCGGTAACGTCCCTAAGAGAACACCGATAAAATGCCCCATCCCGATGCTGCCATTCAGCGTCTTGCAAAAATAAATTCTCAAGCGCAGCCGACTCCTCATCGGAGAATGCGGAATTGACATAAAAAAAGGGAAACGGGCTGTCGTGGTGGATGGGCTGCGAGAGCAACGGCTAAACTCCTGCTGGAACGATATGGGAACGTTGTATGGGTGGAATCGATGGCGGGCAGACTGGATGGAAGCCCGCTCCGGTTAGCGATAGCGTAATAGGAGGAATGTTGACTTCGTAATGCGCGATTACGCAAGCTTTTATGCCCTTTAGGGTAAATCGCCCCTACATCGTGAATGACGGCTTATTTGCCTTTTCCCGGCACGGCAAATTAAATTGTATCCGCCAGCCCTGAGTCGCTGTAGGCCAGTTAACAACCGCAAAGTCAATAAATATCCTGCTGTTTTTGCGGTCGTCAGTCGACTTCCGATTAACGCTATCTCGCCGCCTATGTAACACGTAGGCGGCGATTTAACCGGTGGGTTTTTTAATGAATCAAGCCGCGATTTTTCAGCGCCGCGTAGATTTCGTCAACCGTGTATTCGTCGCTATTAAACGACACGTCGGCCTGGGCCGGTTTGCTGTCCAGGCACAGGCACAATAAGCCGGCCTGCTTGATGGCGCTTACCAGTTCGTCGCCGTCGGTTTCCAAAATGGTTGCCGCGTGGCCGGTGTCGAACAATTTGCGTTCCAGTTGGTAGGCCGCCTGCCGCGCATTGCCGCCGGTCAAGCCTATCACCGAGGCGATTTGGCCGAAACGGGTGGCGCGTTCCTCGGCGGAAACCGGGGTCCAGTCTTCTTCGCTGGCGTCGCCTGTGATCATGCCGGCACCCACCGTGATATTGGTCAGACGGTCGATGACGATGAAGGAGCCGGTGGTTTTATTGCGTTTGTAAGGATCGAACACCACCGGGGCGTTGACCGCCACCGTGCAATGGCCGATTTCGTTCAGTTTCAGCTCGTTGGCGTCGTGATGTTCCAGCGTGTTGACGTCGATGCGGTGATGAATCAGCGATACCGAGCCGGATACGCTGCGCGTAGCCAGTTTGATCAGATATTGCCGGCCCGGCGTCATGGCTTTTTCCGCCATCCAGACGATGGTGGCTTTAAATTTGTCGGCGATGGTCGGCGCGTTTCGATGTTGGCCGGCGATGATGTCGCCGCGGCTGACATCGATCTCGTCGGTCAAGGTCAAGGTGACCGCCATGGCCGCGAAGGCTTCATCCAGATCGCCGTCGAAGGTGACGATGGACTTGATGTGGCTGGTCTTGCCGGACGGCAGCGCGGTAATCGCATCGCCCTTGTGGAATACGCCGGATGCCACCGTGCCGCAGAAGCCGCGAAAATCCAGATTCGGCCGGTTGACGTATTGCACCGGGAAGCGGGCGTCGTCGAAATTGTGGTCGCTGGCGATTTCGATGCTGTTCAACAACTCCATCATCGGCATGCCGGTAAACCACGGCATGTTTTCGCTGGGGTTGACCACATTGTCGCCGTCCAAAGCCGACATCGGGATGAAATGCACGTCCTGCAAATCCAGGGTCTGGATAAAGGCCAGATAATCGGCCTTGATTTTGTTGAAGGTGTCTTCGCTGTAGCCGACCAAATCCATCTTGTTGACCGCGACGATGATGTGTTTGATACCCAGCAAGGAGGCGATAAAACTGTGGCGCTTGGTCTGGGTTTGCACGCCGTATCGGGCGTCGATCAAGATCACCGCCAAGTCGCAGGTCGAGGCGCCGGTGGCCATGTTGCGGGTGTATTGCTCGTGGCCGGGCGTGTCGGCGATGATGAATTTGCGGGTCGAGGTCGAGAAGTAACGGTAGGCCACGTCGATGGTGATGCCTTGCTCGCGCTCGGCCTGCAAGCCGTCGACCAGCAAGGCCAAGTCGATTTTGCCGGCGCCGGTGGTGCCGGATTTGACGCTGTCGGCCTGCACCGCTGCCAGTTGGTCTTCGTAAATCATTTTGGAGTCGTGCAACAGACGGCCGATCAAGGTGCTCTTGCCGTCGTCGACGTTGCCGCAGGTTAAAAACCGCAGCAGTTCCTTGCGTTCGTGTTGTGCCAGATAGGCGTTGATGTCGGTGCTGATTAAGTCAGATTGGTGGGACATGGGGTTCCTAAAGAATAAATATTGAATATTGAAATACTTGCTAGTGTATTAGGTGGCTAACGCTCTAATGAGTCCATGCTTTCTGGCACCGGCTTCATTCACAACAATTACTGAATTAAGATCTATATTCCATATACGGACTGTCTTTTTAATTGCATTTTTGAGTTTAACTTGTAGATGGTCTAGCGAATCGGGGTGGTTTTGAATGGCTAGAATCATTTTAAATTCAACCTTGGAAATATCAATATTCTTAAAGAAATCAGATATTTCATGATTCTTATGCCGCTGTAAATAAATTGCCAAAAACAAAGACAAACTATTGGTTAGCTTTTCTTTTACTTCATCAATATAAGCATCACAATTCCTAGGAGCGCTGGACTTGGCTTCAACAATCGAAATGGTTGTTTTGTTCGCATGGGTGTTAAGCAATAAAAATTCAGCAATTTTTAAACCTTCATCTTTGTTTTTGGCTTTGTTGTTAATTTTTTTATGCGCCTGGCAATTTTCTATTTCAAAGCAATACCCATCTGGATAAGGGCCAAAAAGACGTTCAAAGTCATTTTTTGGATTGCTAATCATCTGAATGCTAAATCCACTTCTTCTTCGTAAAGGCGAATGGATTCGTGAATAATCGGATTATCCGGCATGTCATGCAATAAATCGGAGTGCTGCCAGCTATCACCTTCTTTGGATAGAACTGGGATGGAAAGCAGCTGTTGTTGGGCAATCAAGTATAGTTTTTTGACCACAGCATAAGAATGGCTGGCGATGAAAAACTGGAGGCCTTGTTTGGCAAGCAAAGAAATAACATCCAGAAGTTTAGAAATGGCTTCTGGGTGCAGTGCTGATTCGGGTTCATCGATAAAAACAATTGACTGCTCATTCAAGTAACCGTTTCCCAGCAAGGTATCGAGAATTGCAATTTTCTTAATGCCTTCGGCAGTGACGCCGATATCAAATCGCTGTCTGCCCTTTTTGAAATACCAACATTTTTCAGATTCATCAAATTCAATTCTACCGTCGAGCATATCTTCAAGCTTACCTCGTTCTATTTCGAACGAACTTTCTCTTATTACAGATTGGTCAGCATGAACAGTTTTAGAAGAAGTGCTTGCCATCCTTGAAATTGATAGATTGAGGTTAATTGAATAAATGCTTGTTTGTAGAGCTTTAGCTAAATCAAAATAGGTGTCATCAAAGCCAAATACTTGATTATGCTCTCTGGAGTTTAGAATAATATTATGTAACGATAGCGACTCTTTTGAGGGTAAATAAATAGAACGACTAGCACGAGGCATCGCTAGATTCTCTATCGAATTGATTGTTTTGCTTGTATCTTTGCCAAAGCTATAACTAAAGTGTTGCTGATCAATAGCCATGTTGAACAATAACGGCACTTCCCCTGGTTTTGAAACCAAGTCACCTAGCTTTTTGGCTTGAAATGTCCAATACAACTTTTCGAATAAAATATCTGCGGCGCTGTTCGGATTGTTTCCGCGTTTATATATTTCCAGCGTCCGCACAGCGCTATATATCCCCTTCAACAAAAACGATTTCCCACAGCCATTATTGCCAATTACCAAATTGATCGGACCTAAGTTTTGCCAATCAATTTCAGTTAGCGGGCCAAAGTTTTTGAGCTGGACGCTGTTAATCATCTGCAGTCTCGGTAGGAGCTTTAAAAATACCCTTCCCGTTTCTTCTGCTCCATCGACCCCGCCTGATCGTGGTCGATCAGGCGGCCCTGGCGTTCCGATGTCGTCGTCAGCAGCATTTCCTGAATGATTTCCGGCAAGGTAGTGGCGGTGGATTCGACCGCGCCGGTCAAAGGGTAGCAGCCCAACGTACGGAAGCGCACCATTTTCATTTCGATTTTATCTTCGGGGCCGATAGGCATGCGCTCGTCGTCGACCATGATCAGCATGCCGTCTTTTTCGACCACCGGCCGCTCCTTGGCAAAATACAGCGGCACGATGGGGATGTTTTCCAGGTGGATGTATTGCCAAATGTCCAGCTCGGTCCAGTTGGACAGCGGGAATACCCGGATACTTTCGCCTTTTTCGACCTTGCCGTTATAGATGTTCCACAATTCCGGACGCTGGTTTTTCGGGTCCCAGCGGTGGTTTTTGTCGCGGAAGGAGTACACCCGTTCCTTGGCGCGGGATTTTTCCTCGTCGCGGCGGGCGCCGCCGAAGGCGGCATCGAACTGGTGTTTGTTTAAAGCCTGTTTCAAGGCGTCGGTTTTCATCACGTCGGTGTGCTTTTTACTGCCGTGCGTGAACGGGCCTATGCCTTGTTCGACGCCATCCTGATTGATGTGCACCATCAAATCCCAGCCCAGGTCCTGGGCCATGCGGTTGCGGAATTCTATCATTTCCTTGAATTTCCAGGTGGTGTCGACGTGCAGCAACGGAAACGGCGGCTTGCCGGGGAAGAAGGCCTTGCGGGTCAAGTGCAACATGACCGCCGAGTCTTTACCTATGGAATACAACATGACCGGTTTATCGAATTCCGCCGCCACTTCGCGGATGATATGAATGCTTTCAGCTTCAAGCTGTTTAAGGTGAGTCAGTTTATAGTCGGTCATGAACGTTCCGGGGCGGGGCCCATATTTGCAAAAGGGTGTTATGCGGCCATTTTAAAGGAAAACCGCCTTGCGATGCTATCGGCATGTCCGATTAACGCCCGAAACAAATAGCCGGCCGGCTTAGTGCCCCGAACCGGGCACTAAGCAAGCAACTTCAAAACCCTGAACTTCAACGGCGATATTTTTATCCGGCGCCGCCGCTAAAAAATCCGCGATGGTTTCCAGAATATCCTGGTCGATAAACAGGGCTTTGGTACCGTCGATGATCAGATCGCTATCGGCGGGAATGGCCGTGAGATGTTTGCGCAATAAGGCTTTATTCAGGAAAGACACGTCTTTATGCAGGCGCAGCAAGTAATGCGAGCCGTGCTCGGTCAGCGTCATGGCTTCGTGGAAATTGGCGCGCAGCACGAAGAAAATACCCACCGCCATCCCGATAGTAATACCTAGCAGCAAATCGGTCGCCAGAATGGCAATCACGGTGATGGTAAAGGGGAGGAACTGATTCCAGCCTCTGCGGAAAAACGCGACGAACAACCCGGGTTTGGCGAGTTTGTAACCGGTTTGCAACAGAATGGCGGCCAGACAGGCCAGGGGGATTTGATTTAACGTGCCGGCAAAAAACATCACGCTGATCAGCAATAGCACGCCATGAAAAAAACTGGACAGGCGGGTCTGGCCGCCGGCATTGATATTGGCCGCGCTACGCACGATAACCGCGGTAATGGGGATGCCGCCCACCATGCCGCTGACGATATTGCCCAAGCCTTGCGCCTTGAGTTCCCGGTTGGTGGGGGCAATGCGTTTGTGCGGATCCAGTTTGTCGACCGCTTCGATACTTAGCAGCGTTTCCAGGCTGGCGATGATGGCCAGCGTCACGGCAATACTATAGATCTTGAAATTGCCGAACTGGCTGAAATCCGGCAGGCGGAATTGGCTGACAAAATTTTCCACGCTGCCCAGTTCGGGTAAAGCCACCAGATGTTTGTGGCTGATCACCCATTCGGGTGCGAATTGCGTTGCCAAGCTGTTATAGGTCACCCCCCAAATCACCACCACCAAAGGGCCGGGAATCAGTTGCAACAAACCGGAGCGCTTAAACAGCTTGGTTTCCCACAGTATCAATATTAGCAGGGAGACGGCTGTCACCAGTGTGGCGCCCGGCGAAATGCCTTCCAGGGCGTCGACCACTTCGAAAAAGCTGGATTCGGCGGTTTCCCGCATATAGCTTTCGTCGCCGTCGAAACTGGTGTCGTAGCCGGTGGCATGCGGAATTTGTTTGATGATCAAGATCAAGCCTATGGCCGCCAACATGCCTTTGATCACCGATACCGGGAAAAAGGCGCCGATCAAACCGGCTTTCAGAAAGCCCAATAGCAACTGTAATATGCCGGCCACTACCACGCTCAGCAAGAATGCGTTGAAACTGCCCAGCGTTTCGATGGCGTTGAACACGATTACCGTCAAGCCGGCGGCCGGGCCGGAGACGCTCAAATGCGAGCCGCTGGCCCAGGAGACGATAATGCCGCCAACAATGCCGGCAATCACGCCTGAAAACAGCGGCGCCCCGGAGGCCAGGGCAATACCCAGGCACAAGGGAAGGGCCACCAAAAACACCACGATACTGGCGGGCAAATCATTGCGTAGATTATTTACGTAATACTGTATATCGGATTTCATGGCTGCTGCCTCGGTGAAAGCGTCTGATTGAAGGTTAATCCGCGTAACGGTAAATGGGGTTGATCTGCGTGTTGTGATCCAATTTGATCAACTCGCTGATCAAGCCGTCGTGCAAACCGTATACCCAGCCGTGCAAGGTCGGCTTGTGGCCGTGCTTCCAGGCGGATTGAATAATCGAGGTATGCGCCAGCCGGTAAACCTGTTCGATGATGTTCAATTCGATCAGGCGCTCGACCTTTTTTTCGGGGTTGATGGATTCCAATTCTTCTTCGTGCAAGCGGTACACATCCTTGATATGCATCAGCCATTTGTTGGCGATGACCAGATCGGATTTTTGCGGCTGCAGAGCCGCCTTGACGCCGCCGCAGCCGTAATGGCCGCAAACGATGACGTGCTTAACCTTTAGCACCGAAATGGCATATTGCAACACGCTCAAGCAATTGAAATCGGTCATGATGACCTGATTGGCGATATTGCGGTGCACGAATATCTCGCCGGGTTGGGCATTGACGATGGTATCGGCGGGCACCCGGCTGTCCGCGCAGCCTATCCAGAGAAACTCCGGTTTTTGCTCCTTGGCCAGATTGGTAAAAAAATCGGGGTCTTTGGCGGAAACTTCTTGCGACCAGGCTTTGTTTTCCAGTAATAATTTGGCGGGTGTATGCATCATAGACTTCCTTAAACAGTTAAATTGTTTTTAATGGATGTTAAGAACTAACGTTTGTTCAATAGTTAACTTGCAATTTAGTATCGAATCGAAATTATAAGGCGGATTTTCCGGTTAAACGAGTTTAATTGCCGGGGAGCCGCGCAACAGTAAGTTCGGCGGAAGTGCCGTCCGCCACCCACGCCGCCGGCTGATACACGCGCTGCAACCACAAGGCCAAGGTATTCTCCTGTCGATCGAGCAGCCATTGCGGATAAAACCCCAGCCACAAAATCAACAGGGCTGGAAGCGCCAAAATGCATATCTCGCACGGGCGAAGATCCTGTAAGCGGACAACCGCTTGCAGCGCGACCGGGCCGAACAGGCCGCGCCGGGCGAAGCCCAGCACATAGGCCGCGCCGACGATGGCGGAAAATAAAACCGCAAGGGCCAAGGCCGGAAAACTTTGCAGCGTGCCCAGCAAAATCAATAATTCGGCCGGGAAGCCGCTGGTCAGCGGTACGCCGATACCCGACAGGGCAAACAGAAAAAACAACGCCGTCAAACGCGGCATGGGTTTGGCCAAGCCGCCCAAATGCGCCAATTCGGTACTGCCCAGACGCTGTTGCAGCATGCCGGCGATCAGCATCAGGCTGCCGGCGACCACGCTGAAGTTCAACAATTGCATGACCGCCCCCTGCAAGCCTTGCAGCGTCAATGAAGCAACGCCGATCAACACCAGGCCTACATGGCTGATGCTGGAATAGGCCAGCAAGCGGCGCAGGTTGGTTTGCCGCAAGGCGATCAGCCCGGCATAAACCAAGGTAATGCAGCCGATAATGGCCATGAGCCAGCGGTGTTCGCCGGCCGCGGCCGGCGCCAGCGGAATGGCGAAACGCACGATGCCGTATACGCCCAGTTTCAAGCCCGTTAGCAAGGCGGTGATTTGGGCGGGCGCTTCCATGGCGACCGTGGGCAGCCAAGTATGAAACGGTATCAGCGGCGCTTTTACGGCAAACCCCAGCATGAATAACAATAAGACCAGGTTTTGCAAGTCGTTCGCCAGCGGCGTTTGCAGCAAGGCCGGCAGGCTAAAGCTCAGCGCTTGCGCCGCGCCGCCGGCCAGCCCGGCGTGGTTCAGCCCCAGCAGAATAATGCCGAACAACAGCGGCACGCCGCCGAACAGCATGTACAGGGTATATTTCATGGCCGCATAACGGCGTTCCGCGCCCATGCCCCACAGGCCGATCAAAAAAAACAGCGGCGGCAGGGTCAGTTCCCAAAACAGGAAAAACAACAGCAAATCCAGGGCGGTAAACACGCCGACGGTGATGCTTTCCAGCGCCAGCAGCAAGGCCAGATGAAAGCGGGGTAACGGTTGCGCGTTGTTCCAGCCCGCCAGTACGGCCATCAGGGTCAGCCAAGCCGTCGCCGGCAAGAACAGTAGCGAAATGCCGTCCACGCCCAGCAGATAATGCACATTCAGGCCCGGTATCCACAAGTGGTCTTCCTGGAATTGGAAGTCGCCGAAAGCCGGATTAAAGCCCCATACCACCAGCAGGGTGAATACCAATTCGGCGCCGGCCACCAGCAAGGCCAGGCGTTTGGCCAGCAGCGGGTCCTTGACCGCCCCCAGCAGCAACGCGCCCAGCAGGGGCCAGATCAGGCATAAGGACAATAGGGGAAAAGGCTCATTCATGGAGCGGGCTCGTTGGCATGGTGGCTGCGGTGTTCGGGGTAGTGTTCGCCGATTTCGCTGGCTTCCTGGTCGATGAATTTCAGCCAGGGCGTGGTGTAAAAGCCGGTCGCCATCAGCAAGCCGCAAACGGCCAGGGCAATGATGCGTTCCTGTATCACCGGATGATGGATGCTGCTGTAGGGTTGCATGAATCGTCTGGGATAGGCGATAAACAGGCGCTGAAACGCCCACAGTAAAAAACCGGCCGCCAGCACGTTGCCGACCAAAATGGCAATGGCGATCAGCCAGCCGTGCTCCTCGATGGCGCCTTCGATCAGCAAGTGGGCGGCATCGAATCCCGGCGTGCCCGGCATCACCATGGTGCTGAGGGCGGAGATCAGAAACAGCAGGCCGATCGCGGAATTATTCTCGAACAAGCCGCCCAGCCGGGGCAGATAAGAGGTGCGGGTGCGCTCGTAAATCAGGCCTATGCTGAACAGCATGCCGGCGGTCGCCAAACCGTAGGCCACCGACAGTAAAATACTGCCTTCCAGGGCAAAATCGTTGAACGAGAATACTCCTATCACCAGCATGCCGGTATGGCTGATCACCGCAAACGCCAGCAAGCGGCGCATGTTGATCTGCATCAGCGCCAGCAAGGCGCCGTAAAAAATCCCGATCAGGCCCAAACTCACCACAAAATCGGCCCAATCTTCGGCCGCCCCCGGCACCAAGGGCAAGATAAAGCGGATCAGCGCGTAAACGCCCAGTTTCAGGCCGTGCAGAAAAATCGCCGCGCTGGCGGCGGTGCCGTGTTCCGCCAGCAAGGGCAGCCAGGCATGAAACGGAAATAACGGCATGCGCACCGCAAAGCCGAAAAACAACAGAATGAAAATCAGCGTTTCATGCGGAATGGCCAGATTATGATGTTTCAGGGTCAGCCAGTCGAAGCTGAAATCCAGGCCGCTTTGCATCAACCCCGCGCTCAGCAATAAAAATCCGGCCAGACTCATGCTTAAACCGGACAGCCAATACTGCAATACGGTCTTGATCACCCGGTTGCGTTGGCCGCCGGTACCCGCCGATACCGTCAGCAATACCACCGGCACCAGTTCCAGCAAGCACCAAAACCAGAATTGCATGGCGTTCAGGGCCGCGAAGGCACCGATCAGAATGCCCTGATAAGCCAGCAAACAGGCCACGAACAACCTGTCGCTGCGATGGCGGGTAATCATGGTGTAGACCAGGGCCAGCAAACCCAGAATGGCGGTCAAGGGGATGAACAGAATGTTGGTGCCGTCGACGCCGACTCGATAACCGGCCCCTAAAATATCCAGGCTTTCGGCCAAATGTATGCCCGGCGCCCGGGAATCGAACACCCGCAATAAATAAAGGCTCAGGGCCAGATTCAGCAACGCGCCGGCTAGGCCGATATTCAAACTGCGGGCCGGCTTGTTGCACAATACCAAGCCCATCGTCAACAGCGGCACCAGGGTTAGCGCCGTTAACAACGGAAAGCCGGTGGCCGCATGCCAGTAAACGATATCGGTCATGCGCCATACCCCAAGGCCACCATCAGGGTGATCAAGACAAACAGCACCAGATAGCGCGGACTCGATAATAAGCGCTCGAAGCGGTTGGCGCGCCGCCCCAGCCGGCGGCCCCAACGGATCGAGTCGCGGCCTATGCCGCGTAAAATAAAGCGGTATTCGAACCAGCTTAGCAAGCCTGCCGTCCACTGCGCCAGTTTGCCGGCCAGTCCGCTGCCGCGGGCGAAGCTGTCCTCGTCGCTGTCCAGGTTGGCGCCCATCCTGCGTTCCTCCCATTCCGCCAGGGAGGAAATGGCTTGGATGGCCGGCCCCGGCACCCCCAGCGCGGGGTCTATGATATGGTCGTCGATAGTGCGCATGTCTTTCGCCAATTGCTGAACCGGTTTGACCAGTATCCAATCCAGCGCCGGCTCCAGCCAGCCGCGTTGCAGCGAAGCCATGAACGCCCAGCGGCAGTCGGCCCAGCGCGGCGACACCGGCCGGATGGCTTGGCCGTGGGTGGCGTGCAATATCGATGGCGCGGTCAGCAGCAAGTAGCAGCGTACCACCGCGTGCGCGCATAAATGCCAGCCGGCCAAGTCCCAAAATCCCAAGCCGCATTCCAGAAACATCAGGCCCAGTTGGGCCGAGGCGGCGTAAACCTGAGAACTTTTGATGTCGGTTTGGCTCAAGCCCACCCAGTAACTGTAAACCGCCGTCAAAGCGCCAACCAGCACCAGCAACAGCATGGCCGGCGGGGCTTGGTTAAACAGGGGCCGCAATTGAATCAGCAAAAACACCCCGGCGTGTATCATCACGCCGCCGTAAAAAATGGCGCTGGAGGGGGTCGGCCCTTCCATGGCCCGCGCCAGCCAGGGGGTAAACGGAATTTGCGCCGATTTGGCAAAGGCCGCCAGCGCAAAGCACAACGCCAGCAGCGTGGCGTCGCCGCGGTCCAGGTCGGTTGCGCTTTGGTTGATGATTTGCCAATCGGCGCTTTCCAGCCAGATCAGGGACAGGGCGATGCCGAGCAGAAAGCCGCCGTCGCCGACCCGGTTGGTGACAAACACCCGGGTGGCGTTGTGGGCGGCGGTAGGCCGATCGTAGGCGTACGCGATCAGCCAATAGGAGCAGACGCCCGCCACCTCCCAGCCGATAAAGGTAAATACCGCATTGCCGGATAACACCAGCAGCAGCATGGCCGCCGCAAACAAATTGAGGATGGCGAAAAAACGGTGAAAACCGGTTTCGCGGTGCAAATAATTCACGGAAAATCGCATCGCGATCAGCAGCAGCAGCGAAAATAGCGCGGCTAAACTCAGATTAAAACCCGAGCCGCGCAACGAGAAGGCGATGCGGAAGCGGCCGCTGTCGAGCCAATGGCCGAAGACATGCTCTTCCGCCGACAGGCCGTACAAGCCGGCCAGCCAAAGGCCGATGGCCGTCAACGCGGCCAAGCCGACGGCGGCCAAGCCGATCCGGCTAGTGACGGCTTCGTCTTGCTCGCCGTCGATGAAATCGAAAAAATGCAGACCGCCTATCGTTACGGCGGCCAAAAAAGGCAGCAAGGGCGGCAGAACTATCCAGCAGGCATCCATCAGTCCGATTCTCCGCTAAATGAGGGTTGTTTAATCAGCATCGGCGCTACGGCCCGGGTTTCGTCGCGATAGCAATCGGGCGAATTATCCCTTAGCGGCAAGGACTCATCGGCGGCTTGCCAGGGCAGAAAGCCGCTGCCGCGGCGGAACACGAAAATGTCGCCGCTGTCCGGATCCTTGGCGCTCAGATGTACCCAGCCGCCGCCGATCAGTTCCCGCAGACTTTCCTGCCGGCCGTAGATGCGTTCCAACACGTCGGTCTTGGCCTCCACCACGATCTGCAGGCGCATGGCTTCGTGGATCTCCACCATCTGCAACGGCAGGCCGGTGCGCAAATCGCTGCCGGTGCCTTCCATGACGCCGAACAGGCCGGTGACGTTATGCGGAATTTTGGTGCCGCAGCCCAAGCGTTCGTTGTTGACGCTGGAAAAATAATATTCCAGATTGATGCCGGCGCCGACCGGGCCGGCGGTCAGCAAAATGTTTTCCAGGATGCTACCGTCCGCATCCTGGCTGGGGTCGTAGGAAATCAAAAACAGCCGCCGGTCGAAAAATATCCCCTGCGTTGCGGCGCGGCGGCCGATGAAAGCCGCCGCATTGGTGGCGTGGCCGAATTCCGGCCGGACTTGGCTCAAGTCCATGGCCCGGTTTTCCACATGCCGAACCGCGGCCCGGGCTGTTTTCGGATAAGCGGACGAAGCGAAGCGGCGGCAGCGTTCCGCCGCCGCCAAACCGTCGGCGGCCTCCACGCAGGCTTTAAAGGCGGCAAACTCGGTTTCGTGGGTGCCCGGAATGTCCCGCAGATCGAACCAGCTGATGACGTCGTTGCAGGTATCGTGCTGAGCGCCGACAAACCAGGTGTCGTCGGGAATCGTAATGCCTTGTTCGCCCAACAAGTGCCGTACCGGCGGCCGATTGGCCATGGCGGCAAATGCGCGGGCATTCGGCCCGCCCTGGCGTCCGCCGCAGGCGCCGCAGTCGTGCGCCGCTTCGTGCGGATTGTTCTGGCTGGTGGAACCGTGCCCCATCAAGGCCACGATGGGAGCAAACCCCCGGGTCAAGCCGGTCGTCCTTAAAAACTGCGCTACCCGGTCGGCCTGCTCCCGGTCGGTAAAGCCCAGTCGGGGCGCCGCCGGGCTGGCGGGAGAGGCCGGGGCGTCGGCGTTGACCCGCAATTGCGTGGCAACCGCGGGTACCAGCCAGCGTTGCCAAGCTTGTTCCAGCCGGCGTTGTTGGGTCGGCCAAAACGATTTGCCCAGCAGGCGCAGTAATTGAATCGGCGCCAGCAGGTATTGCAGCGGATAGGCCCAAACCGGATTGCGGCGCAGGGTTTGATATAGCCGATAGGCCAAGCCGTCCGCGCGATGCAGACCCTTGCGGTGGGCCGCCAGCTGTTTTTCCTGGCCGGGCCGGGCGACTTCGTCGATCCGGTGCGCCGGCGTAACCACCACCGGGCACAAGGGGATAGTGTCATGCGCGTCCAAGCCGCGGTAATGCATGGCGATGCCGAAAAATCCGGCGACCCCCAAGGTTTCGATGGCGGGGTTGAGTTCTTCCAAATGGCGGCGAAAACTTTCCTCGCGTTCATCCATGCAAAAATAAATTTGCGCCTGCGGCCGGCTGTCGCGGCGCAACCAGCGGCCGCGGTTATGGTTGGCGTGCAAGGCCTGCAGCAAATCCTGCCGGTAGTGCCGTTCGTACGCATCCAGCCAGACCTGTTGTCGGTGATTTGCGGTGAATTCTTCGATAAGCGCCAGCCAGTTCAGCAATTGCGTTTTCGTCAATTGCCCCACGTCTTCCGCGGTAAGGCCCAAGTCTTGGCAAAGCCGAAACAACTGCCAGCCATGCGTGCTGGCGTGGATGCCGCCGGCGAGGCCGCTTAACGGACTGTGTTGCCAGGTATGGATGCGGGCGGTCAGTAGCCGCCAAGGGTAACTGTCCCGGGGATTATCGGCCACCAGACTTTGCCCGGCCTGTTGCAGATATTCCGGCAAGTGCCCGCTAAAAACGGCGTGTCTGACGCTGAATTCGGCGCTGTTTTTCTGGAAATAAGCCTGCAGTTTGTCCAGCCGCGGCGCGCAGCGCCATTGTTCCCGGCAGAGCGGTTGCAGGTACAGCCCGTCCAGCATCAGCCGTATCGCCAAATAGTCCGCCAGTAGCGGTTGGCCGGCGCCCGCCCGGTAGTCCGGATGGGTTTGCCGCCAGTTGATCAAGCCCGACCAGCCGGGTAGCTCCAACGCCAGCCTTTCTAAATAGCCGGCCCAGCGCTCGCGGGGAATCCCCGCCGTTTCCAACTGAAAGACAATGGCATCGACCGCGGTTTCGGGCAAGCCGGCGGCCGGATTTTCCCACTCGGCCAAATCCTGAAACAGCGGGTCCATGTCATGGGCTAGCAGTTGCAGCCAAGCCTTATAGAGGCCCAGCGATTGCCGTTGCGGCAAATGCCAGGCTGCCAGGCCTTCGTCCAACACGGATGCGCATACTTTGATCAATCGCGGCCTTACGCTTTCCAGAATATCGGTGCCGGTTAAAGCCATCAGCAGGCCGCGTAGGGTCAGGCCGTCGCCGACTTGCTCGAATAAAGCCCGCACCGCCAACAATTCCTGCTCTCGGCGCGCGGACGGTTGGTCAACACCCGCATTGGCCAGCCAGCTTTCGGCTTGTTCGCTACTTAAATCCAACAGTTGTTCCGGGTGCAAATCGGGCAGGGCCAATTCAAGCCGATCCAGCACGGTTTCCCATAGTGCTCGCGCGTCCGGCTGTTGCAGCAAGTCCGATTCCCGCAGTTGCCAAGCTAATTGCGCGGGGTTTAGCGGCGACAAGTCGCTGAGCATGGCCTGCCGATAGAGTTGCCGGCGCGTCAGGTTTTTATGCGGCCAGCGGCACTCTTCAGCCTGGCCGGCTTCCGCGAAATGCTGGCTCAGGGCCGCGTCGATGTCCGCGTCATTGATGCGGCCCTGGGCATAATATTGACGGAATTGCTCGGCGGGCAGATAACAGTCGATGCCGGTCAAGGCGGTGAATTCCGCCAAGGCCTGCTCGAAGGGCAGATGCTGAAAACCGTGCAGGGTATTATGGTGCACGAAATCATGTATCGGCGCTTGGCCGGGCAGCACGTGATCCAGATGTTCGATGGCATCCAGAACGATTTGCCGTTTCGGGTCTTGCGCTGGCGTGTTCAAGGTAAACGCTCTCCAATCACAGACAGCATGCGCGCCACCGTTGCCGTGGATAATTCAATCAACGGCCCGGGCAGTAAGCCGAACAAGACGATGCCGGCCACCAAAATGCCGGAGGCCATCATTTCCAGCGGCCGCAAATCGGCGATAGACTGCATCTGCGGCTTGACCGGGCCGGTGAACAGCAGGCCTATCGTGCGCATGGCGTAAGCGGCGCTGATTAAAATGCTCAGGCTGAAAAACACCATCAGCCCGCTCCATTGCTGAAAGCCGCCGATCAGGGCATGCAGTTCGGCGATAAAACCCACCGAACCGGGCAAGCCCATGGCCGCCAGCAAGGTCAGGGTGGTGAAGGCGGCAAAGCGCGGCATGACCTGCACCAGGGAGCTGTAGTCCTGAATGTTGCGGGTATGGGTGCGTTCGTACAGCAAGCCCACCAGTAAAAACAGCGCGCCGGCAATCAAGCCGTGGGCGGTCATTTGCAGGATGGCGCCGGTGAAGCCGGTCTGGTTCAGCGCGGCAATGCCCAGTAACACCACGCCCATATGGCTTAATGATGAGTAAGCGACCATGGCTTTCAGATCGCGTTGCCGCCAGGCCAGCAGGCCGCCGTAAATCATGCCGAACAGGGCCAGAAACAGCAAAACCGGTTGCAGCAATTGCGCGGCTACCGGCAACATCACGACCGTGCGCAACAAGCCGTAAGCGCCCATTTTCAACAAGATGCCCGATAGCAAAATGCTGATGGGGCTGGGCGCTTCCACATGCGCCAGCGGCAACCAGCCGTGCAAGGGAAAGATCGGCATTTTGACGCCGAAGCCCAACAGGAAGCCCAGCAATACCAATACCTGTTCCAGTACCGGCATGCTTTGCGCGGCTTGGCCCATCGAAACCATCAGCGAGCCTTGGTGTTCCAAGTCGTATTGGCTGATGGCCAACAGACTCAGCAGCATGAATACCGAACCGCCCATGGTGTAGAGCACGAAATTCAAGCTGGCGGCATGCCGGCGCTTGCCGCCCCAGCGGTCGATCAAAAAAAACAGCGGGATCAGCGTCACTTCCCAGAAGATGTAAAACAAGGCCCAATCCTGGGCCATGAACACGCCCAGCATGCCGAATTCCAGCAGCAGTACGCAGATGTGGTAACCCTTGACGCCATCGTTAATGGAAAAAGACGCCAACAACGCAATTGAGCTCAGCAGGGTGGCCAGTACCAGCATGGGCATGGATAAGCCGTCTACGCCCAAGGCGTAAGCACTGCCCAATTTGGGGTTGAGCGGGTAAAATTCGCTGAATTGCATGGTGCTGTCGGCGGCCTCAAAACTGAATAACAAGCCGCTGGCCAGCAAAAATGCGGCGGCCGTGGTCGCGATGCTGATGTGTCTGATCAGGTTATGTCTCTGCCCGGAAACCGGAGCCACTAGCAGTACCCCCAGCGCGGGAGTCCAAAGCAGAGCGCTTAAAATTGCCATGTTTAATTGCGGTCAAGTCGAGTTGGCTGGGTATTTTAATGGCATTTGGTTGAAATAGGCCAATTTTGCATAAAACGGTTGATATAAACCAATTCATTTCAACCAATCTGTTTCACCCTGTTTTTACCGGGTAAAGAAATTTTGCCAAGTTTTTCGGGTTCGATTTCGCAAAGCACCGCGCATCGTGTAATCTTACCGGCCACAAAATCGGACTAATCCGGGAGCGGGCCAATAAGCTTGCCATGACAGCATTGATTTCAACACCGCAAAATTTGCCCATGCCCGCCGCGCGCGCCAAACCATGCAAATTCATCTGATTGCCGTCGGCAACAAAATGCCGGACTGGGTGCGGCAAGGCTATAATGAGTACGCTAAACGGTTGCCGCGCGAATGTGAATTGGTATTGAAGGAAATTGCGCCGGATAAACGCCGCGGCGGCGATATCGACCGGATTACCCGGGAAGAAGGGGAACGCATGTTGGCGGCCTTGCCGCCCCGGGCGCATGTGGTCACGCTGGATATCCCGGGAAAACCCTGGACTACCGCCGATTTGGCGAAAGCGCTGGAACGTTGGTTGGGTAACGGCCAGCCGGTGGCCTTGATGGTGGGCGGGCCGGAAGGCTTGTCGCAACAAGTCCGCGATGCAGCGCAGGAATCCTGGAGCCTGTCGCCGTTGACATTCCCTCATCCGCTGGTGCGCATCGTCGTGGCTGAACAAATCTATCGGGCCTGGAGTCTGATGAATAATCACCCTTATCACCGTTAAGCGTATGAAGCCACAGCTTGTGCTTGCCTCCGCATCGCCGCGCCGCAGCGAATTATTGCAACAAATCGGCATTTGCCATGTCATTCAGGCGGTGGATATCGATGAAACGCCATGGCCGCACGAGTCGCCGCTGGCTTACGTGGAGCGGGTGGCAAACGAAAAGTCGGCGGCCTGCCGGGCCTTGCGTAGCGACGACCTGCCGGTGCTGGCGGCCGACACCAGCGTGGTTTGCGATGGGCGGATCATGGGAAAACCCGGGAATAAACAACAGGCGATGGAGATGCTCATGCGGCTATCCGGCCGCTCGCACCAGGTGTATAGCGCGGTGTCGCTGCGCGGCGACGGGCACTGGCAGGCGGTGAGCGTCAGCGAAGTGACTTTCCGGACTTTGGACCAGAGGGAAATCGACGCGTATTGGGAGACCGGCGAGCCTTGCGACAAAGCCGGCGCCTATGCCATACAGGGTCTGGCCAGCATTTTTATCGAATCGATTACGGGCAGTTTTTCCGGCGTGATGGGCTTGCCGCTGTTTGAAACCGCACAATTATTAGCCAAACAAGGGATTAGAGTCATCGCATGAGTGAGGAAATATTAATAAACGTTACCCCGCCGGAAACCCGGGTAGCGGTGATTGAAAACGGCGTGTTGCAGGAACTGATTATCGAGCGGGTTCGCCAAAAAGGCCTGGTCGGCAATATCTATAAGGGCGAGGTGTGCCGGGTGTTGCCGGGCATGCAGGCGGCTTTCGTGGATATCGGCTTGGATAAGGCCGCCTTTCTGCACTTGTCGGATTTCAACAGCCAGGAACTGGCCGACGGCTCGGAAAATATCGAACATTATCTGAAGGAAGGCCAGAAAATCGTGGTGCAGGTTACCAAGGATCCCTTGGGTAACAAGGGTGCGCGGCTGACCACCGATATTTCCATTCCGTCGCGGTTCCAGGTTTACATGCCTTACGCGGCCAATTCCGGCGTGTCCCAACGCATCGAGAGCGAGGACGAACGGGTTCGCTTGCGCGCGTGTATCGAAAATTATCTGCAAAAACACACGGTGCCGGGCGGCTTTATTGCCCGAACCGCCGCCGAATGCGTGGAAGAGGTGATTTTGTTTTCGGACATGACGTTTCTGCATAAGCTCTGGGAATCGATACTGGACAAAAGCAAAAAAGCCAAGGTCAAATCGCTGATTCACGAAGACCTGCCGCTCAGCATGCGCACGCTGCGCGACCTGTATAAAGAGGGCGTCGAAAGAGTTCGGGTCGATTCCAAGGAAACCTTTTTGCGCTTGGTGGAGTTCGCCGAGACTTTTGTGCCGGAAGTGGTGCCGGTGATCGAACACTATTCCGGCGAACGGCCTGTGTTCGATATTTACAATGTCGAAGACGAAATCACCAAGGCGCTGGACCGCAAGGTCAAGCTGAAATCCGGCGGTCATCTGGTGTTCGACCAGACCGAATCGATGACCACGGTGGATGTCAACACCGGCGGTTATGTCGGCGGCCGCAACCTGGAAGAAACCATCTTCAAGACCAATCTGGAAGCGGCGCAGACTATTTCCCGCCAGCTGCGCCTGCGCAATCTGGGCGGCATCATCATTATCGATTTCATCGACATGCAGAGCGACGACCACAAAAAACAGGTGCTGACCGCTTTGCAGCGCAACCTGGACAAGGATCACGCCAAAACCAAAATCACCGAGGTGTCCGCGCTGGGTTTGGTGGAAATGACCCGCAAGCGGACCCGCGAAAGTCTGGAGCATATTTTATGCGAGCCTTGCTCGACCTGTGGCGGCCGCGGGGTGCTGAAAACCGCCGAATCGATTTGCCTGGAAATTTTCCGCGAAATCATCCGGGTGGTGCGGCAATACAGCGTGCAGCAAATTTTGGTATTGGCTTCCGAACAGGTGGTGGAAATGTTGTTGGACGAGGAGGCCGACATGCTGGCTGAACTGGAAGTGTTTCTGAAGGTGGCGATCAAGATCCGCGCCGAATCGGAATATAATCAGGAACATTATGACGTGGTGCTGTTGTAGCCCCTGAATTACGTGATCGTTCATCTTACCCGCGCCACTCGCCATGTATTGTTTTGGTCGCTGATTGCAGTGGCCGTGCTGATGAGTGCCGCGCGGATTTTTCTGGCCGATATCGATGCCTATCAGGCCGAACTGGAACAAAAAATTCGCCGGATCAGCGGCATTCCGGTGCATATCGGTTCGCTGGAAGCGGGGTTGCGCGGTTTTAATCCGGAAGTGATTTTAAAGGGCATCAGCATCGAGGCCGCGGACCCTGCAAGCAAACCGGACATTCAGCTGAGGGAAATTCGCCTGGGGATCGATTTTCTGGCTTTACTGCTGAGCCGGGATTGGCTGTCGGCCAGCCGGGTCACCTTGGTGGGCGCCGACATCGGCATTATCCGCCGGGAAGACGGCAGCCTGATGTTGAAAGGCCTGCAGGCTAGCGACGAACCGCCTTTATGGCTATTGCAGAGCGGCAAATACGAAATTCTGGATAGCCAAATCACTTGGCAGGATTTGAAACGCCACGGCAAACCGGTACATTTCGACCGCTTCGACTTGGTGCTGAAAAATCATTATTTCGACCAAAGCCACGAAGTGCATTTGCTCAGCACGCTGCCCGAGCAATACGGCGACAGCTTGCGTATTTCCGCCGACATCACCGGCAATATTTTCGAGCCCGATAATTTTGCCGGCCAAATCTACCTGGAAGGCACGGATTTGCAGGCGTCCGCGCTGGTGACCGGCGATTTGCCGTTGGGTTTTAATCTGCAATCGGGGGCAGGGGATGTCCGGGTCTGGAGTTTGTGGCGTAACGCTAGCCCTTATCAGGTAGACGGTTATATTCAGGCCCAACAGGTCAAGATCAGCAAAAACCAAGGCAAGCCTATCGCGCTGGATACCTTCGAAGGCAGTTTCAGCTGGAGCGACGAGGAGGGCCGTTGGCGCTTGGCCGGTTACGATGTCAATGTGTTCGCCAATCAGCAGCGTTGGCCGGACGGGGCCTTTTATTTGCAACAAGACCCGCAGGGTAATCTGGGGGCCGTCATCAAGCAACTGGATTTACCCGCCGCCATGTATCTGGCGCCTTTATTGGTGCCTACCGACCATGACTATGCCGATTACCTGACGCTGAACCCCAAAGGCCGTTTGCGGGATGTCAGTCTGTTTGTCGGCAGCGATTATCTGCGGTACGCAGCCCGCGGCGGCTTTAGCGATTTGGGTGTGGAGCATTTCGGCGCCATTCCGCAAATCAAGCATGTTAGCGGCGAAATCAGTCTGACCGATCAATACGGGCAGGTCATGCTCGACACCGAGAATGCCCAATTCGATGCCTCGGACTGGTTTAGAAATCCGTTGGACGTCAAACGGCTGCGCGGTACCCTGTACTGGTGGCAAACCGGGCAGGCCTGGCAATTTCGCGGCCGCGACTTGGCGATCGAGAGCGCCGACTTTGCCGGGCTTGCCCAGCTCGATCTATGGCTGCCCAAAAGCCAGGCCTCGCCCGTCCTGGACCTGACGCTGGCCTTCGGTGAATTTAACGACATCAGCCAGGTGCCGAAATATCTGCCCGCCAAAATCATGGGCGAGGGTGCCGTCGACTGGCTGGACGATGCTTTTATCGGCGGCCGAATCAAGCGCGGCGAGCTGGTGGTGAAAGGCGCGCTGGACCAGTTTCCGTTTCTCGACGGCCAAGGCCTGTTTGAAACCGTGTTCGCCATCGAAAACGGCGAGATACAGTTCAACGAAGATTGGCCGCATTTGCAAAGCGTGTATGCCGACGTACAATTTTCGGGAGCGGATTTGCAGGTGTCGATATTGGAAGGCCGCAGCGAGAAAGTCGATATAGACCAAGCCGTGGTGACGATTCCCGCGCTGGCCGACAGCGAACATGTCTATGTTTGGGGGCAGGTGCAGGCTAAAGTCATGGACAGCCTGGCCTTTCTGCAAAAATCGCCGCTGAAATCCAACATAGACCCGGTCGTGGAACTGCTCAACGGTTCCGGGAAGGTCAAAGTGGATCTGGATTTGAAAATCCCTTATTACGAAACCGATCCGGTCAAAGTCAAGGTCGACGCCCATCTCGATGGCGCGCAATTGACCGTAAAGCCCATCGCTTTAAATGTGGAGGCCATCAAGGGCGTTTTGACCTTTACCGAGGATCGCATCGGCAGCAGCCGGCTGGATGCCCGCGCCCTGGGGTACCCGCTGCAAGGCCGGTTGAGCAGCGATGCGCAAGCCACTTATCTGGATATCGACGGTGTTACCAGTATCGATAAATTGCAAAAGCAGTTCAGCTTTTTGCCAAGCGATGTCGCCAAGGGCAAGTTTGCCTATGCCGGCAAACTCATCCTGCCCTACGAACAGTCCTTGCCGGGTTCGTTACGCATCGGCAGCGATCTGAAAGGCGTCGCTATCGATAGCCAGCCGTCGCTCAGCAAAACGGCAGCGGAAGAGCGGTCGTTAAATTTGGCGTTTCAATTCGAAGACGGTTCCGAATTGCCGTTGCAACTAAGTTACGGCAGCGAGCTCAGCGGCTATTTTTTGATCGATAAGAAGCAGGAGATGTTGCGATCCGGCCACATCGTTTTCGGCCAGGGCCAGGCCGGCCGATTCGAGGAGACCGGATTGAAACTGGATATTCGCCAGCCCAGCTTTAATTTGTCGCAGGCGGCCGGGGCATACGGCGGCAACGCCTCAAGCCGTTTGCCGGCTTTGCGGGAAGTGTCCGTCGATACCGAACAGCTGGTTTGGCAAGGTCAGGCCTTGGGGCCGTTGCACGGCCGAATGCGGTTCGGCGACCGGCATTGGCAAGGCAGCATCGACAGCGCCATGGCCAAGGGCCGCTTTAGCATACCCGAACAGCTCCATGCTAATCAGCCTATCGAGCTGGATATGGATTTTCTGAATCTGTCCGCCATGGACAAATTTAATCTGGAACACGCCGACGAAGCCGTTACCGAGCTGCCGTTGATCGATATCGACAGCGTTCAGCTGTTATGGCGCGGGGTCAATCTGGGCGCGCTGTTGTTGCAAACCGAGCGGGTCGGTAACGGCATCCACTTCAAGACCGTTCAATTGCAGAGCGGTAAACGTAAAATCAATCTAACCGCCGATTGGTTGAAGCAGCCGACCGGTACCGTTACTCAAATCAAAGGTACGCTTCAGGCCGAAAAATTTGGCGACCTGCTGTCTCAATTGGCCTTTAGCGACGATTTCAAGGAAACCAGCGCCGACATCGGCTTCAAAGGCGGCTGGCGCGGCGGGCCGCATCAGTTTTCCCTGGACAGGCTCAACGGGGTGCTGCAACTCGACCTGAAGGACGGCCGTATTTCCAGCATAGAGCCCGGCTTCGGCCGCTTGCTGGGACTGATCGCCATGGAGCAATGGGTGAAACGGTTGAGCCTGGATTTCAGCGACGTTTACCGGCAAGGCCTGGCCTTCGATCAAATCAAGGGCCGGATCAAAATCAAGGACGGCTTGGCCTTTACCGACGATTTGACCGTGGATGCCGTGGCCGCCAATTTTTACTTGGCCGGCTACGCCAATCTGGCAGCCAAGACCCTGGACCAGCGGGTGGCGGTGGTACCCAAGAGTTCCGGCGCGGTGCCCATTGCTGGTACAATCGTGGGCGGTATCGCCAGTATCATCACCCAGGTTGTGACCGACGATTATAAAGAAGGCTATTTTTTCGGTTCGCAATATAAATTGTCCGGTAATTGGGGGGACATCAACGTGACCCCGCTGCACGATGAGGACGGTTTGGTGAACAAGACCTGGCGAGGGCTGACCGATTTCGGTTGGTTGGACTCCATTACAGAATGATGCGAATGCTTCGGTGCCTATCCGGGTTTCCGGGCGGCGCGAAAGAATAATAACTAGCAAAGGAATACACTATGACAATCTGCGCAGCGATTCAGATGGCGTCGGGTCCGCAAGTCAATGCCAATCTTTTGGAAGCCGAAAAGCAAATCGCCGACGCCGTCAAGGCGGGCGCCAAACTGGTGGCCTTGCCGGAGAATTTTGCCATCATGGGCATGAACGAATACGACAAAGTCAATGTGCGGGAGGCCGACGGCCAAGGGCCTATTCAGGAATTTCTGGCTAGCGTGGCCAAAAAATACGGTGTGTGGGTGGTCGGCGGCACCATGCCGATGGCCGCGCATGCGGACAACAAAGTCCGCGCGGCTTGTCTGGTTTACGACGACCAGGGACAGCGGGTGGCTCGGTACGACAAGGTGCATTTGTTCGACGTCAGCGTACCGGATACCGCCGAGGAATACCGGGAATCGGATTCCGTGGAGGCCGGCGAAGCATCGTGCGTGATCGACACGCCGTTCGGCCGCCTGGGCATTGCGGTGTGTTACGACCTGCGTTTTCCGGAGTTTTTCCGGCCCATGACCCGCAAGGGGCTGGATATTGTCGTGATACCGTCGGCGTTTACCTCCAAGACCGGCGCCGCGCACTGGGAAGTGTTATTACGGGCGCGAGCCATCGAGAATCTGTGCTATGTAATCGCGCCCAATCAAGGCGGTTTCCATGTCAACGGCCGCCAGACCTACGGCCATAGCATGATCGTCGACCCTTGGGGCGTGGTGCTGGATTGCTACAAAACCGGTCCCGGCTTTGTGTCCGCCGATGTCGATAAAAGCCGTCTGGAAAAAATGCGCGCCGCTTTTCCCGCTCTCGAACACCGCCGCTTTTTTTGCGAGTAAGAAATATGTCGAAACACCTGATTATCGGTTTGCCCATGCTGCTTTTGTTGGGTTGCGCGGACACCTCGGACAGGTATCGCGACACGCACCAGCTGGAATTGCCGCCGGAGCTGCCGATTGAGCACACGCATGCCCAACCCGCCGTAGCGCCGGACGATTTGCAACCCAAGGCCGCCAAAACTTCGCCGCTGGAAAATCTGATGGATTTCAAGGACGACGGCGAAAAGCCGCTGTTGACCCTGAAAACCCGCCCCGACCGGGCCTGGGAAATGGTGGTGGTGGCGCTGAAGATCAGCAATATCGAAGTGTTGGATAAAAACCGCGAGGAAAACCGTATCCAGGTTCGTTTCGATCCGGATACCGGCGGCCGGGAACCCAGGGTGTTGGATGTATTCTTTAATGACGATTACGCCGAAGCCGAATATACCATCAGTTTGAAAGAAGACATTACGGGCATGGCCGTCAATGCCGTTCTCGGCAAGCCCGATAAACTGGAATACGGCGAAGACGGTTCCGCCCACCTGTTGCGTCTGCTGCATAAAACCATCGATGAAAAAATTATTCATCGGGAGCAAAACAAAACCGAGGAGGAGTAAAGCCTCCGCTTAGGCTGCGCCGCGTTGCCAATGGCCCGATTTGCCGCCGCTTTTTTCCAGCAGGCGGACCGATTGGATGACCATGCCGCGGTCCACCGCCTTGCACATGTCGTAAATCGTTAGCAGGGCAATCTGGGTGGCGGTCAGGGCCTCCATTTCCACGCCGGTCTGGCCGTTGGTTTTTACGGTGGCGACGCAACGCACCCGGTTGAATTCCGGCTCGGGCAGCAGTTGGATGTCCACGTGGGTCAACGGCAGCGGGTGGCACAGCGGAATCAGGTCGGCGGTTTTCTTGCTGGCCATGATGCCGGCAATCCGGGCAATGCCCAGGACATCGCCTTTTTTGTGATTGCCTGCCATAATCAAGGCTAAAGTGTCCGGCAACATTTCAATCGTCCCTTCGCACACCGCGATGCGCTGCGTGACGGCCTTTGCGCCGACATCCACCATGTGGGCTTCGCCCGCTTTATTAAAATGCGTGAGATTGGGTTGAGTCATGATCGAAGCGGGCGACGAAAAATTCACATTGTATTATCGGGTAAACAACCATGTCGATTAAAGTGCGGTATTTTGCCAGTTTGAAGGACAGCGTCGGCCGCGGCGAAGACGAGTTGCATGTCAGCGATCCCTTGGCCGTGCATGCCGTCTGGCAACGGCTCAATCCCGATTTTGCCATGCCCGATGCGGTGTTGGCCGCCGTGAATATGGATTACGTCGCCTTGGACGCTTTGGTTACGGACGGCGATGTGCTGGCGTTTTTTCCGCCGGTCACCGGAGGCTGATATGTCCATCAAGCTGTGCGAGCAGGCTTTCGATCCCTGGCGGGAAATAGCGTCCTATCAGGCCGGCTTGGCGAGTTTGGCCGGCAAATACGGCGCTACCGGCGTCTTTGTCGGCAGCATGCGCGATTTCAATCGGGGCGACGGCGTCAAAAGCATGTTTCTGGAACATTATCCGGGCATGACCGAAAAACAGCTGCAACACATCGTCGAGCAAGCCCAAGCCCAGTGGCCCATTTTGGAAAGTCTGGTAATGCACCGGGTGGGTTGGGTCAAGCCGGACGATGCGCTGGTAGTGGTGGCGGTATGGTCCGCGCAACGCGGCGATGCTTTCGACGCCAGCCGATTCATCATGGAAAATCTGAAAAGCCGCGCGCCGTTCTGGAAAAAGGAGGTACTGGCTTCCGGCGCGGAACGCTGGGTGGAAAAAAATACCGACGGTTACCAGCGCCAGCCCGGTTAAAGCGGCGTCTCCCAAACTGGTGGTTCCGCATGGGGTTAAGCCGCCGCTTGCCCCCATGTTACCGGTTAAAATCCCGGCGAACTCTCTTTAATGGCCCGAATGCGCGGGCGGTTCCGAGGTTACATCCTGTCTGCGTAAAACATAGCGGCGGGCCTGCTCGCCGGTGACGAGATTGCCGTTTTTATCCAGTTCGGTCAGGGTGTTGTCGCCGATCAGATATTGCCTGCTGGTTTCGCCCTTGCGCGGCGTCAGGATAATGGTGTTGTTTTTTTCGCCCCAGGTGAATTTGCCTTTTTCCACATGGTCTCGCGGCGATTTGCCAGTGTATTGGTAAATCAAGACATAGGTGTTGTTTTTGTTCAGGGCCAGCGAAGTCTTAATGCCATAACAATCCTCGCAGGGCAACAGGCCGTTATAAATACCCGGCCAGTCCAGGCTTTTGTGATTGTGGTGGGTGTCGGTTTCCGCCTTATCGGTTTCGGCAAATACCGGGGCGTGGCCGAAAATGGCGGCCAGAAACAGCGATAGGCTGAGTATTTGTTTGAACGCTTGTCTCGTTGTATGCATAGTTACTCCTCGGCAAAGCCGCGATGATAATAAATCAAGATGGATGGAATGTTGCGAACCCCTAATGGGGCAAGCGTTCGTTTGTGGTCAATGTGACGGCTCTATCCCATGGCGAGGCCGGTACATGCCCGGCGTTTATTGTGGCATAGCCGGGCAATGCCGGCCGACTAAGTGAACGGCCGCCGTTGAAGGCTTAGGGTTTCGTCAAAAATAACATCCCCGTATTTTCGGTAAGTTGTTTCCAACCATATCCACCTAAGACCCGTTACGTTATCCTTCGGCTTAAATTCAAACAACGGCCCGGATTTTACTAGCCGTTTTGTCCGGTCCGATGGCTGATATAGCTGCGGGCGATTTTACGTAAGCCGTTGGCGGAAATTTCCAAGCCGAAAGGCGAGCCTATCGATTCCAGTTCGTACATCAGATCGGTGGCGGCGATCAAGGTCAGGTAGCGCAGGCCTTCGGCGCCGGGTAGTTGTTTGGATACCTCGCGCAATAACGGGGCCAATTCATCCCAGGATTCGCTGATAAAAACGCGTACCGGGTCGTTGCCGTCCTCGTGGTCGCTGCTCAAACCCTGTTCGAAGGCGCGGCCGGCTTTTTGTAACACAGTATGTAAGGTGTCGCGATTGTCGGCCAAATCGCCGGTCAGCGGAATTTGGTCGATGCCTTTGTCCAGGGAGGCTTGCCAGTTTTGCCAGACGGTTTGCCATTGCTGCAATTCATCGGCGTTCAAGGCGGCCACGGGGGCATTGTCGGCGGGTTTGACGTTGGCGACAAAGCCCAGGTTGAGCACTATGGCGTTGCTGTCGGCCTTGACGCTGTTGAAGCGCAGGCTATTGACCGAGTCGTGCAGCTGCTCGCTGTCTTCCGCCGGCACATAGGGCAGCAGTGTTTTGACGATGTCGCCGCGGGATTCGTTGAGGTCTATCTTTAAATCGGCCAGGCGCGGGGCGACCACCTGTTGCAGCAGGTCTTGCAACTGATTGATGTCGAGCTTTTGTCCGTTGCCGTCGAAGGCATTGGTGCTGGTAACCGGAAAGCTCAAGACATTGCCGGTTTTATCCAAAGTGGGTTTTTGCAGGGTTTCCAGAATGCCGCTCCACTTGACCAGGGTCATGCATTTGCCGGCCATTTTGGCGCCGAATTGGGCGTGTACGTTGTTGTCGATTTTTACTTGCCCATTAACCCCGGCGATTTGCGGGTTGGACAGGTCCAGAAAACTGCATTGCTTGCCGTCCTGCCATAGGCGGGCGGTCTGGCCGGGACCGGTAAATAACTGGTTGAGCAGCACGTTGCGGATCAAGCGGTAATCCATGGGAACCGGGACGTTGATTTCACGGGCCAGGCCGGTGCCGGACAGTAACAGACCGATGGCAATCAATAGCGGGCGTATTTGGGGCATGGTTTATTCCTCGATAAGGTTGGCGGCGCCGCGATAAGCCGAGGATATCGGGTAACGGCGGTCGCGGCCGAAGGCTCTGGGGGTGATGCGAATGCCGGGCGGCGATTGGCGGCGTTTGTATTCGTTGCGGTCGACCAAGCCGATGGCGCGCTGCACCGCCGCCACGGGATAGCCCAAGGCCACGATCTCATCGGCGGATTTATCCTGTTCGATGTACAAAGCCAAAATCGGATCCAGTACCGCATACGGTGGTAAAGAGTCTTCGTCCTTTTGGTCGGGCGCAAGTTCCGCCGACGGCGGCCGGACGATGACGCGCTCCGGAATCACGGGTGAAAGGGTGTTGCGGTATTCGGCCAGCTTGTACACCAGCAGTTTCGATACGTCCTTCAACGGCGCAAATCCGCCGGCCATGTCGCCGTACAGGGTGGCGTAACCGACGCTCATCTCGCTCTTGTTGCCGGTCGTCAGCAATAATTTGCCCTGTTTGTTCGATAGCGCCATCAATAACACGCCGCGGCAACGGGCCTGGATATTTTCCTCGGTGGTGTCTTTTTTACTGCCGGCAAACAGCGGCGCCAGCATCTGGTTAAAGGCAGTCACCGCCGGTTCGATCGGAATGACGTGGTGCTTGACGCCCAAGGCTTCGGCTTCCAGTTGGGCATCTTCGTTACTCATGTCCTGGGTATAGCGGGACGGCATCAGTACCGCTTCCACCTTGTCGGCGCCCAGCGCATCCACCGCCAAAGCCAACACCAGGGCGGAGTCGATGCCGCCGGACAGGCCTAAAATCGCGCCTTGAAAACCGTTCTTGCGCACATAATCGCGGATGCCCAGCACCAGGGCCTTGTATTCGCTGATCACCGGTTGATAGAGCGGGGCGATGCTCGACGGTTGCGGCGCGTTATCGGTAAATTCCACGATGCCGAGCTGTTCGGCAAATTCCTCGGCGCGAAACACGATCTCGCCCCGGCTGCCGGCCACGAACGAGGCGCCGTCGAAAATCAGCTCGTCCTGTCCGCCGACCTGGTTGACGTATACCAACGGCACGCCGGCGGCTTTGACTTGGGCGCAAACCACGTCTTCGCGCTGTTGCATCTTGCCGGCATGAAACGGCGAGGCATTTAGCGTCAGAACGATGTCGGCGCCGGCATCGCGATTTTGGGCGATGATGCCGGCATGCCAGATGTCTTCGCAAACCGTTAGCGCCAGCCGGGTGTTGCGGATGCTGAACAAACAGGTGTGTTGGCCGGCCGTAAAGTAGCGTTGTTCATCGAATACGCCGTAATTGGGTAGCGCCTGTTTATGATATTCGGCGATCACTTGGCCGTTACGCAACACCGCCGCGGTATTGTAAAGATACTGCCCGATTCGCCGGGGATACCCGATCACCGCGTCAATGCCGTGCAGTTGCGCGGTCAACGTCTCGACGGCCTGCCGGGTTTGCCGGATAAAATCCTCGCGCAGCAATAAATCTTCCGGCGGATAGCCGGTGACGCAAAGCTCGGGAAATACGATGATGTCGGCAAATTGCTGCTTGGCCCGTTCGGCGGCGGCAATGATCTTGGCGCTGTTGGCCGCTATGTCGGCAACACTGAAGTTAAGTTGGGCGAGAGCGATTTTTAAGGACATGCTGATCGGCTGGCTTTAAGTGTGTTATGCGGCTTGTTGGTGATGCGCGCCGATCAACATGCTTTCGATGCTCAAATGATAGTCCAGTGTCGGCCACTCAATGCCGGTTGCGCCGCAGATGAAATGATAATTGACTCGGTCGCATTCATCGGCCGCCATTAGTTCTTGGTACCAATCCAGCGGTGTCGAAATGATGCGGCCGTCGGCTAACTCGACATGCAAATATTGGTTGTCCATGCGTATCGCTTTACCGCTGATTAAACTAGTCATTCCAGGCCTCCGTAAATGTTTGTCTATGGGTTTGGGCGATTGCCAACGCCTGTTTCAAGTCTTTTGGTTTAAAAGTATTGCGAGTCACTTTCAAGGTTGCCAGTTCGATTTTTGCATATTCATCACCTTTGCTGATGTGAATATGCATGGGTTCGTGTTCGTTAGCGTAAAAGAAAAACTTGAAGCCATTTACATTTAATAATGTAGGCATGGGGTTCGTTAAAAACATCCCCGCATCGCCGTCCCAATATCCGACGGCGAACTGACCATCCGCACGCCGGCGGCCGCCATGGCGGCAATCTTACCCGCCGCCGTGCCTGTGCCGCCGGTGACGATGGCGCCGGCATGGCCCATGCGCTTGCCGGGCGGGGCGGTTTGTCCGGCGATATAGCCGACCACCGGTTTGGTGACGTGGGCTTTGATGAATTCGGCGGCCTGTTCTTCATCGCTGCCGCCGATTTCGCCGACCATGACGATGCCTTCTGTTTGCGGGTCGTCCTGGAAGCGGCTGAGTACGTCGATGAAATTCATGCCGTGAATCGGGTCGCCGCCTATGCCGACGCAGGTACTTTGCCCCAGGCCCTGGCGGGTGGTTTGGTGTACCGCTTCGTAGGTCAAGGTGCCGGAACGCGAGACGATGCCGATTTTGCCCGGGGTATGAATATGGCCGGGCATGATGCCGATTTTGCATTGGCCCGGTGTGATCACGCCGGGGCAGTTGGGGCCGACCAATAATGCGCCGCTGCCCTGCATGGCGGCTTTGACCCGCAGCATTTGCAGTACCGGAATGCCTTCGGTGATGCAGACGATCAGCTGAATGCCGGCGTCGACCGCTTCCAATATGGCGTCGGCGGCGAAAAACGGCGGCACGTAGATCATGCTGGCCGTGGCGCCGGTGGCTTGCACGGCTTGTTGCACGGTATCGAACACCGGCAACTCCAGATGGGTGGAGCCGCCGCGGCCGGGGGTGACGCCGCCGACCAGTTTCGTGCCGTAAGCCAGCGCCTGTTCGGAGTGGAAAGTGCCTTGTTTGCCGGTAAAGCCTTGGCACAATACTTTGGTACTTTGATCGATCAAGATAGACATTAGACGCCCTCCGCCAATTTCACAACCAGCTCGGCCGCACTGTTTAAATCTTCCGCGGTATGCAAGCCCAAGCCGGATTCCGCCAGCATGGACAAGCCGAGTTCGACATTGGTGCCTTCCAGCCTGACCACGACCGGTATGGTCAGGTGCATCTCTTCGACCGCGGCCAGTATGCCGGCGGCAATCACATCGCATTTGACGATGCCGCCGAAAATATTCACCAGCACCGCCTTGGTGGTGCCGTCGGATAAAATCAATTTGAATGCGGCTTTAACTTTGTCTTTGTTGGTGCCGCCGCCGACGTCCAGAAAATTGGCCGGCGCGCCGCCCTTCAGTTTCACCATATCCATGGTGGCCATGGCTAGTCCGGCCCCGTTGACCATGCAACCGATATTGCCGTCCAGCGTGATGTAATTGAGGTCGAATTGTTTGGCTTCGGCCTCCTTGGCGTCTTCCTGGCTAGCGTCGCGTAGCGCGGCAATCTCGGGATGCAGGGCCACGGCGTTGTCGTCGAAATTGATTTTGGCGTCCAGGGCTACTAGTTTGCCATCGTCGGTTTCGATCAGCGGATTGATTTCGATTTGGCTGCAATCCTTGGCCAGAAACAACTCGTAGACGCCGGTCATGATGTTTTGCAATTGACTTTGTTGCTCTTTACCCAAGCTCAAGGCGGCGGCCACTTGGCGGCAGTGATAGGGCTGCAAGCCGGATGCCGGGTGGATTTTAACGTGGACGATTTTTTCCGGGGTTTCCGCCGCCACGGCTTCGATGTCCATGCCGCCGGCCGCCGAAGCGATGAATATCAGGCGTTCGCTGTCGCGGTCGACCAACAGGCTGAGATAAAACTCGTTTTTAATCGCGGACGCTTCTTCCACCCAAACGCAATGAACCGGCAGGCCGTTAGCGTCGGTTTGATGGGTAACTAATTGGCTGCCGAGCATGGCGCCGGCGAAGTCGGCGACTTCCCGCGCGTTGCGGGCCAGTTTGACGCCGCCGACTTTACCGCGGGCGCCGGCATGAATTTGGGCCTTGACCACCCAGGCCTGGCCGGTCAATGTTTGCATGACCTGCCCGGCCTGTGCGGCCGAATCGGCCACGCCGCCCGCCGGTACCGGAATCGCGAAGTCGCGAAACAGTTGTTTGGCCTGATATTCATGAATGTTCATCTATTGGCTCCACTGTAATGGCTTTATAAACGTTTAAAACAGAGTTTGCTATCATCCGGGCTTTTAGCCGACTCACAAATTCGCCCGATGCCGCCCAATCAAGTCGACACTATTTATCCTTGCCCGTTTTCGAAAGGATACGGGATCCCCATCCGCCAAGCCTGGTTGTTGCTGAAGATATTTTTCATCTATCGCTTCATCAGCGCCAGTTTGTTTGTGATGTTGTTTTTCTTCCGCTTCGGCCCGATGGGTTTGGGGGCGCACGATGCGCAATTGTATCAGTTCACCAGCTTGGCTTATCTAGGGATTTCGTTGTTGAACGCGCCGTTTATTTTCAGGCGGCTGGCCGGCTACAACCGGCTGGCGCAACTGTTTATTTTTACCGACATCGTCTTTATCACCGTGTTGATGCATGCCAGCGGCGGCGTGACCAGCGGCGTGGGCGGCCTGTTGGCCATTTCCATCGCGGCGGCCGGTTTGTTGATCGGCGGCCGTTGTGCGCTGGTGTTTGCCGCCTTGGCCAGTTTGGCGGTATTGGCCGAACAAGTCTACGATATGCAAACCCACGCCTTTAATTTAAGTTCCTTAAATTATTCAGGGCTGTTAGGCATCACTTTTTTTGCCATTGCCTTGATTTCGTTGATTCTGGCGCAGCGGGTCGAACAATCGGCCAGTCTGGCGCAACGGCACGCGCAAACCATCGTGCGGCTGGAAGAGTTGAACCGCTACATCATTCAACATTTGCAATCGGGCATCATGATCGTGGATGCCCAGCAATTCATCGTGCTGAGCAATTATTCCGCCTTGCGGCTGTTGGGTATCGGCGAATCGCCCACGCATCTGGCCGATGTATCCGCTCTGCTGCAACAGGCCTTTTTACTATGGAACCAATATCCGGAACAGGATTTCGCCATCATACAATTGGACAACGGCGAGGAGATTCAGGTGCGTTTTTCCTTGCTCAGGTTTGAAAACGAGCGTTTGCATTTGCTGTTGTTCGAAGACATCGGTTTGCATAACCAACGCCTGCAGCAAAGTAAACTGGCCTCGTTGGGCAGGCTGACAGCCAGTATCGCCCATGAAATCCGCAACCCGCTCAGCGCCATCAGCCATGCCGGCCAGTTATTGTCCGAAGCGCCCGAGTTGAAACCTGAGGATCTCCGTCTGACCCGTATCATCCAAACCCATTGCCAACGCGTCAATAATATTATCGAGGATATTCTGAAACTGTCCCGGCGCAATCCTTCGCAAAAGCAGAAAGTGATGCTGGATCAGTGGTTGGTTGCTTATGTGCAGGAACAAAATCTTTGCCATGGCGAGTATTCGGCGGCGTTTAAATTGTCGTTCAAACAGACGGAACTCAATGCCTATATCGATCCGGGACATTTAAAACAGATTTTGGATAATCTCTGCGCCAATGCGCTGAAGTACGGCAAGCCGGAATTGGGGTCGATCAGCATGGAAGCGGACATGGAGAATAATCAGCCCTGCATTCGGGTCATCGATAATGGGCCCGGTATCGATCATGAAGGTTTGCTGCATTTGTTCGAGCCGTTTTTCACCACCTCCAGACAGGGTACGGGACTGGGCCTTTATATTTCAAAAGAGCTGGCCGAACTCAATCAAGCGGAATTAAGCTATGCTAAATGCCAGGATAAATCTTGTTTTAGCTTGTTAATGGCCAATGCCGATCACGTTGTCATCGAAATATAATGAATACGCCCGTTACTTTAGTTGTTGATGATGAGCCCGATATCAGGGAGCTTTTGGATATTACCTTAAGCCGAATGAATATCCGCGCCTGTTGCGTGGAAACCATCAAGGAAGCCCGGCAGCTTTTGGCCAATCAACACTTCGATCTGTGTCTGACCGACATGCGCTTGCCCGACGGCGACGGTTTGGATTTGGTGGAATTTATACAGGAATCGGGATCCCAGTTACCCGTGGCCGTGATTACCGCGCACGGCAGCATGGATATCGCCGTCAGCGCCATGAAAAAAGGCGCCTTCGATTTTTTGAGCAAACCCGTCGATTTGGCCGCGCTACGGCAATTGGTCGGCAATGCCTTGCAGGTATCGCCCGGTAATACGCTTGAAAAAGATCGCCGTACCCGCGATACCTTGTTGGGCGAATCCGAATTAATGTGCGAGATCCGCTCCAAGATCCAAAAAGTGGCGCGCAATCAGGCGCCGATTTATATCAGCGGCGAATCCGGTTCCGGTAAGGAATTGGTCGCCAAATTGATTCATCAACAAGGCCCTCGCGCCGATAAGCCCTTTGTGGCCATCAATTGCGGGGCCATCCCGCACGAGCTGATGGAAAGCGAGTTTTTCGGCCATAAAAAGGGCAGCTTCAGCGGCGCCATTGCCGATAAACAAGGCTTGTTCCAGGCCGCGGAAGGGGGAACCTTGTTTCTGGATGAGGTGGCGGACTTGCCGTTGACTTTGCAGGTCAAATTGCTGCGGGCCATCCAGGAAAAGAAAATTCGTCCGGTGGGGGATCAGCATGAGATTCCGGTGGATGTGCGGCTATTGAGCGCCACGCATAAGGACTTGGCGAAAATGGTACAGGAGGGCAGTTTCAGGCAGGATTTGTATTATCGGATTAATGTGATCGAGTTGAATTTGCCGCCGCTGCGCGCCAGGGCGGCCGATATCGTGCAAATAGCCGAACACTTGCTGGAACGTCTGGCGAAAGCCAACCAAATGCCGGCGCCGCAATTTAGCCGGCAGGCCTTAACGGCCTTGCAGCGCTACAATTTTCCGGGCAATGTCCGGGAGTTGGAGAATATTCTGGAGCGCGCGCTGGCCTTGCATGAGGGCGATAAAATCGATGTCGAGGACTTAAACCTGCAGGTTGTGCAGGACGGGGCCGCCAAACCGCAAAGCAATTTCAATGCGGAGCAAATGTCGCTGGAAAGCTATTTGGAGGATGTCGAGAAAAAAGCCCTGACGGCCGCCTTGGAAGAAAACCGCTGGAATAAAACCGCCGCCGCCAAACAATTGGGCATGACATTCAGGTCTTTTCGCTATCGGCTGAAAAAGCTGGGTTTGGAATAAGCCCGCGGCTTTCAATCCGGCTGGGCGCGGGGCGGGCTTGGCCGCCCCCGCGGCGTTGGCCGGCCGGTGTTATTGATATTTTTTCAATCCCTTCAATTCTTGCAACGCGGCCTGGATTTTTGCGGTTGTGTCGTCATCCAGTTCGTTATTCTTGTAGATTTTGTCCAACAAGCCCTCTTCAACCAGAGCTTCCTTAATCCAGCGTTTGGCGAAGGCGTAGTTGCCGGGCAGTTTGGCCACTTCGCCGGTTTTAGGGTTCTTTAGGCTGTCGGTTGCGGCGGCGGCTTTGGTTTTCGGGGTCGGGGCGGCTTTGTTGGCTTTTGCGGCAGTTGCCTTGGCGGGCGTTTTAGCGGCCGGCTTGGCGGCTACGGGGGCGGGTGGAGGAGGCGGGGCGTTTTCGGCGGGCTCGGGTTCCGTACTGCTATTGCTTTCCGGAGCGGGCGGGGCCGGCTGGGTGGCGGTTTCCTCCGGATTGTCCTTATGGCCGCCGATAGCCGTGTACACCACATAGGCAACAAAAACGGTTGTTGCTATAAAAAGTAACTCTCCCATAACTCTTCCCCTCGCTTTTTTAATTTTAAGTTGATAAATCGATGTTACTGCAACGCATGACACCTGACCCGAATATACCAGAGCCGGTCAGAGCGGTAAACTCCAATCCATAAAGGCATGATTGCGGGGTATTGCCGCGGCGGACAATATCCTCGGATGATTAAAAAATATTGTTTTCCAGGGATTCGCCGTTCGACTGTTGCGGACTATTGGAATTTAAAAGAATGGCCAAGGATACTTGATGCCCGTCGAGTAAATTCCGTTCCGGCCTGCCGAATGCATAACCCTGGCCGAGATTGACGCCTATATCTTTCAGCCTCAGGGCTATATTGGGGGTTTCGACAAATTCGGCAATGGTTATTTTGCCCAATTTACCGGCAATTTCGACCATGGATTTCACCAGAATACGATCGGTTTCATTATGTTCCAGGTGGCGGATAAACTGGCCGTCGATTTTGACATAATCGACCGGGAAGGTTTTTAAATAATTAAACGAACAAAAACCGGCACCAAAATCGTCCAGGGCAAATTTACAGCCCAAATCCCGGATTTTGTTAATCATGTCCCGGGTGCGTTCGAAATTGTCCACGGCGGCCGTTTCGGTAATTTCAAAAGTCAGGCGGCCGGCATCCACCCAGGTCAGTTCCAGTTTCTCGCGGATGGTTTGCAATAAATCCGGATATTGAAAGGCGCTGCCGGATAAATTAATGGCCAGGGAAATGCGCGACATATACGAGGGCAGGGTGGCGAGAAAGTCGATGGCGTTTTCCACCACCCATAAATCGATGGCATGAATCAAGCCCATGCGCTCGGCGACGGGTATGAATTGGTCCGGGGTAATGGTTTTTCCGTCTTCCCCCCGCATGCGAATCAATACTTCGTAATGGGAAATATCGCCGTTGTTTAATTGCACCACCGGCTGAAACATTAAAAAGAAATCGCTTTCCCGTAAGGCTTTACGGATGATGGGCACCCAATAAATATCGCGGCGGCGCTCCTTGATAGCCACATCGTCCTGGTTGTATATCTTGACCTTGTCGCGGCCGTTGATTTTGGCGAAATTGCAGGCCTGGCGGCCGTGCAGAATCATTTCGCCGGGGTGCTGGGCCGGCGAGGCGTTATCCAGCGAGGTAATGCCGATCGAAACGCTGGCGCTGTAACAGATTTCGCCGGTGAAAAACCGGAAATTCTCGACCGTGGTGCGGATGGTTTCGGCGATGATATGCGCTTGTTTTTTGGTTTTGTTTTCCAGAAACAGGCAAAACTCGTCGGCGCCGATACGGGCGAACAGGCTGCTGGCCGGCACCAGTTTGCGCACCAGAATCGTCAGTTCGACCAGCAGGCGGTCGCCGACGTCGAAGCCTTCCAGTTCGTTGATTAAGCTGAAACGGTCGACATCGATGAACAATAACGCCCCTTCTTTTTTCAGTTTGTTGCTTAAATTCATGACCAAGCGCAGCTGGCGCTCGAAAGTATTGCGATTGACCAGGCCGGTCAACTCGTCGTGGGCGGCCAGAAACTTCAGTTTGGCTTCGATGACGCTTTTCGAGGCCAGCTCGTTGATCAGCTGTTCTTCCTGTTGTTGGCGTAAAAAGCGTTCCTGCTTGAGCTGCATTAAAAATTGGATCGCCAGCATCAGCAGCTGCGGATTGGCGGGCGAGGCAATTTGATAAACCAGGCATTGTCCGGTATCCGCCTGGGATGGCTTGGCTTCGGGTTTGGCGGCGGCGTTAACGGCCGGCTTTAAAATCACGAAAGGAATCACCGAGCCGTCGGTGGCGCAGGAAAGGCTTTGGCTCATTTCGAACGATTGGCAATTGGGCAGGTTTTCGTTCAGTATGATCAGGCCGATTTTTTCCGGTTGATCGTGGAACGGCCGGAGGATTTCGTAAATTTGCTCGCCGCGGCTGGCATGGCGAATATCCGAAAAACCGTTTTCCTGAAGAATTAAATTAATTTGGTTGGCGGATACACTGTCGTGTTCGGCAACAATAATGATCTTTTCTTTAATGGGGTCGCAAACAGTCATATACCGGCCCGGTATTTTTGAGTTATAAATAACAAAGAGGTTGGACAAAATTTAAAAGCTTTATGTAATCAATTACTTACATTGGACTTGTAATTCCGGTAAAACCCGTTAGGCTTAATTTGCGTGCAACCCCCCGTCTGCTCACGTTAAAACCAGTATAGGCGACAATTTAAAATTTGTAATCTTCGATGATAATTTCCAATCCCACATTGACCGTTGCCGATTTGTTGAAGGGCGATATCAAGCTCGCCTCGCCGCCGATTGTGTATCTGGCTCTGCAAAAAGTCGTCGAGGACCCCACCAAAACCGCCAAGGATGCCGCGGCTGTTATCGAAAGCGATGCGGCCCTGGCTTTACGGGTACTCAAAATCGTCAACAGCGCCTTTTACGGTTTTCCGGCGCAGATCAGCGCAGTGGCCACGGCCATTACGCTGATAGGGATGCGGGAGCTGCAAAATTTGGTGCTGGCCACCGTGGTCATCGAGCGCTTTTCCGATTTGCCCGGCCAGCTGTTTTCCGTGCACGATTTTTGGGCCAAAAATCTGCGCTGCGCCTTGATTGCCCGCGAACTGGATGCGCGGATGGGTAAAAACTATACCGACACGGCTTTTTTATGCGGTTTGGTGCATGACGTCGGCCAGTTGGTGTTGTATCGGCGCATTCCGATATTGGCGCGCGAAGTGGATTTATTGGTGCAATCCCAATTACCCGGAGAAATCGACCAAGCCGGTATCGAACAGCAAGTCATCGGTTTCGACCATTATGAATTGGGCGCCGAACTTTGCCGGCTGTGGAAGCTGCCGCCGGTGGTGGTCGATTCCATTCGTTTGCATAGATACCCCGACTATGTCGGCAATAACGCCAAAATCGCCACCCTGATACGGCTTGCCGATCATTTCAGCCGCGTCGACAATCCTTACGATGTGCTGACGGCCAATGGTTTCGATTTATCGCCCGAGCAGATCAGCCAGGTTATGGATAAAACCCACGACGAATTTGAAGAGATCTTTAAGCTGTTTTTCCCCTCCCTGCAAAAATCTTGAATTCGAGGCTTGTTCTGCGGAAATCGTTGCCGAGCGCTTAGCTGCGGCGTCTTTGTAAATACGCAACATTTTTACTTGCCCGCCTCTCGCCGCAAATACGGCCGGTTGCCTAACCGGCCGTGTGATCTGTAGCAAAAAAACAACGAAATGGCGTGTAAATGGCCCGTTGTCATAAAGCTGTCATATTCCCTGCCTACAATTCGCGCCAACTGAACGGCGTTGGTTTTCCCCCCAAGACTAATCAATTGCACCGGGTCTTCCATCCAGTGTCTTTAGCTGTTTGTTTGTAACTATTCAGTGCATGCCAGCGGATGCGGATCAATTGCGTAGGTTTACCCTCAAGGGCATAAAAGCTCGATAGAGCGTAACCCAACAATTGAAGCCGTGGTACCGCCATAAGCCGAAGCGTTGGGTTACGGCTGGCGCCTAACCCAACCTACGCCGAATAGTTACGTTTGTTTTTCGATTCAATTAAAAAACCTTTGGAGATTTAAACATGAAGTTAACCAAACTGGGTCTGGCCATGGCGTCGCTGATGGGTGCGGGCCTCGCTACGGAAGCATTGGCCTTGGATTTATATGTCGATACCAAAACGCAGCAAATTTACGCCGAGCCGGGTAAGGGCCGGGTGAAACTGGGTTCATTTGAAAAAGTCGAGGATTCCGCCGCGCAAAAAGCCGAAGCGGCGGCGCAAAAAGCTGAAATCGAACAAATCAAGGAAGATTTGGCGCTGAAAAACAACGAACTGAAAGCGTTGGACGAACACATGAAAGTGGCCGAGGAAACAAAAGTCAAGGTTGACTCAAAAGGATTACAAGCACAATCGGCTGATGGTAAATACAAATTTAAATTGGGTGGGCGGATTCACGCGGATGCGGCGTACAGCAACAATGATGATTTGGTTGCCAGAGGCACCGCTACACCCAATGAATCTAATGATGGTACCTATATCCGCCGTGCCAGGATGCGTTTTGAAGGGGTGTTTGACAAAGATTGGCTGTTTAGAACCGAGGCGGACTTTGCTGATGATAATGTTCGTATGAAAGATATTTTCATCGATTACAGTGGCTGGAATTGGGCTACCATTACCGTGGGCCAGCAAAAACAAAACTTTAGCCGCGAATTGCAGGAAAGTTCGAACGACATGATGTTCATGGAGCGTTCGTTGATGGATGTGTTGAATACCAATACGGTTGACCGGGCCATCGGTTTGAATTTTCAAAGCAAAGGCAAAAGCCTGATAGGCGAGAAAGATGCGTGGGTCGCCAAGTTGGGTATTTTTGGTAACTCCATCACTCCTCCCAGGACCACAGGAACAGAGATAGCAAATGCGGGCGATGAAGGTGCGGCGGTCAACTCGCGGGTTATTTACAACCCAATTTTAGAAAAAGATAAGCTGATTCATTTGGGCGTGTCAGGCAACTACCGGGCTCTGGATGACAATAGGGACTTGGCAGAGTCGCGCGCGCTCAGCTATAGCTACACAACTACAGCTAACAACAATACCAACTTGAGGCTACTGAATACAGGCAATATCCTTAATGCGGATAATTTGAAAATGTTAGGCTTGGAGGCTGCCGGGATGTATGGGCCGTTTTCTGTAGGGGGTGAGTTTACTCAGACTTGGATAGGTCGTGTCAATGGTGCAAGTGATGTGGTATTCAACGGCTGGTATGGTGAGGCGGCTTGGAGCATCACCGGCGAATCGCGTTCCTACAAGGAAGGTAACTTCGGCTATTTGAAGCCAAAAAACAAATTCAGCCTGAAAAACGGTACCTGGGGTGCCTGGGAATTGGCTACCCGCTGGTCTGAAGTCAATTTGAACGATAGTGATGTTCGCGGTGGCATCATGTCGCAACTGACTGTCGCCTTGAACTGGTACATCAACGAAAACGTGCGCTTCATGGCCGATTACAATCGCAACTTCAATTTCGCAAATCCGGCTGTTACTACTCGAGATGGACAAGATCCCGATGGTTTGAATACCTTTATGATGCGCGGTCAGGTCGCGTTCTAAAAATCCGCTTTTCCATTCAGGCTCAAGCCGTGCCGGGGCAACCCGGCGCGGCTTTTTTTGTAAGCAATGTTTTGCGTTATGATGCGCGGCTTTAGCGTGAAATGCGGAGAGGATATTTTTTGAAAACATACATCTCGTTACTGGTTGGTTTGTCGTTGACCGCTTGCGCCAGTCGGCCGGTAAGCGAAACGGCGGCATCCGAATGGCATTTGAAACCCGATTGCCTGTATTACTCGGGCCATGACAAAGGCACGGAGATTGTTAGCGTGCAACAGAGTAGCTTGCGGGCGGTGTTGAGTAATTTTAAAACCGGCGCGGCGGATATTTTGGATCTGAGCCGGCCGGAAAAAATCACACGGCTTAACCGGTTCAGCCTGGGTTTAAACAAAGGCGAGGAATTTACTTCGGTAGCGTTTCATCCGCAATTGGATGTGTTCGCCGCGGTGATCGATGCCGGCGAACAGCGCGGGCGTCTGGAGCTTCGCGCCGCCGATAATGGCGAATTGTTGGATCATGTGCAGGTAGGTTATGGGCCCGATGCCGTGGTGTTTTCCCAAGACGGTTCGGTGTTGGTGATCGCCAACGAGGGCGAGGATTTTTCCTTCGACCGGGTTAAGCGGGAGTTTTTCACGGCGGAAGGCAATATTTCGATCGTGCGGTTGGACGGCAAAGGCCGTATCAAAGCCAATGCCAACATCGAAATGGCCGATGTCAGCCATCGGGAAGGTTTTATCGTGGCGGAAAAAGGCCATTTCCTGGAGCGTGAAGTCGATTGGGACGGTGACGGCAAAATCAGCAAGCAAACCGATTTCGACGGCAACGGCAAAATCGATAACAAGAGGGTATTGCTGGGTACTTTTGAAGGCGTGGCCGTGTACGGGAACGAAAAAAAGGGCGAAGCCGGAATTTTGATACCGGTCAAAGCGGATTCAAAGGCGCTGTTGGAGCCGGAATATATCGCCTTGTCGCCGGATGCCAAACGCGCCTATGTCACACTGCAGGAAACCAATGAAGTGGCGGAGGTGGATGTGGAAAACGGCAAAGTGCTGGGTTATTTCAACATGGGCATTGCCGAGCACGGCGCAGACCGCAAGGCCAACGGCTGGATCGAATTCAACCAGTCGGTGATGGCTTTACGCGAGCCGGACGGCATTGCCTTGACGCCGGATGGCCGCTATTTCGTTACCGCGGATGAAGGCGATACCGACACGGATGCGCAAGATGGCGAAGAGCCGCTGCAAAGCGGCGGCCGCACGATGAGCGTGTTCGACGCCAAAACGGGGGCGTTCGTGGCGGATACCGGCAATCAATTGGATCGGATTACCTTTGAACACGGCGTATATCCGGATCGGCGCAGCAATAAAAAAGGCGCGGAGCCGGAAGGTATCGTGGCGTTTGAAATGGATGGGGAGCCTTGGGCCGTGGTGGGCATGGAGCGGGCCGATGCGTTGGTGTTGGTGGCGCTGGCCGATCCGAAACGCCCCAAGGTGGTGGCGCTGGGCAAAATTCCCGGCGAGGAAACCCGGGCGCCGGAAGGGGTTGCCCATTTCGAGCGCGGCGGCGAGCATTATCTTTTATCCGCCAACGAGATGAACGGTACGGTGGCCTGTTTTAAAATTGTGCGCGGCGAATTCACTTTGGAACATTAACGGGCAAATAACGCTGAAGATGCCGGCGGGCCAGCCATTTAAGCAGGCTGAACAGGATTGTCGTCGGCACGGCGTAGGCAATGGCAACACCGGTGACGCCGTATAAGGTACCCAACATAAAACTTAACCCTACCATGCCGGCCGCGGCCAGACTCATCAGGCCAACCACCAGCCGGTTTTTTCCCATGAATTGCAGATAATAGGGCGAGTCCGAAAATAGCGTATTAATGACCGCGCCTAGCGAACAAATGCACAAGGCCGGATAGCCCGCGGAAAAGCCGGGGCCGAACAATGCTAAAACGTCGGCGCCGTACAGGCCTATCAGGCCCAGGTAAAGCAAAATCAACAGGCCTATCAAGCGGGTGCGTTTGCGCAGCAAGCGGGTGGCGCCCCTTGTATCTTGCCGTTCGATCAGTACCACCAGCATCGGCAAATAATAGCGGTTGGTGGAAGTGCCTATCAACGAAATCAAAGAGCAGGTTTGCATGCAGACGGCAAAAAGCCCGACCTGAAATTCCGAAGGGTAAAGCAATTCCAAGACGATGGTGCCGGCGCTGGTCAGCATGGTCATCATCAAGCTGCTCAGCATCAGCGGCAAAGCCTTGCCTATCCATTTGCGCCGGTTGTGCGAACTGGGTTTGGCCAGCCGCAAGGGCTTGGGGCTGGTAACGCGTTCGGTAAGATCCAGTATCAGCAAGGTAAAGCACCAGGACAGTCCGAAACACAATACCGCCGAAGTGGCTGAAATGGCGTAACCCAAGCCTTGTACGCTAAAAAGGAACCCGGCAAACAAGGCCGGTAGCAAAAAACGGTACAAAACCATGGCCGGTATCTGGAAACCGTATACGGTGACGATTTCGATCAGGAACAAGCTGACGGCGATCACCGGCAGGAAGGCGGCGTAAATAACGATGGCGATATGAAAATCCGCCTGCCGCCAGGCTAAAATCCCTTCCAGACTCAACGACAGAACGCCCAACAAAATCAAGCTGAAAATGACGATAATCCGCACGGAAAAGTGCAGGAAGCTACGCAGCCGGCCCCATTTTTCCCGTTCGATATTGAGCGCCACCAGGCGCAGGGCGTATTTTTCCAAGCCCAGGGTAGCCAGCGTGGACAATAAGGTCACCACCGAAATGGCCACGTTGTAATCGTCGAATTCGCCGATACCCAAGTGCCTGGCCAGAAATATATTGACCCAATACATCAGCACATAATTGCCTAGGCTCAAGCCGAACAATACCAGGCTGCTGAGATGGTTGGGGTGTACGGAAAAGTTGGGATTCAATAGCTTGTGAAGTTTTTTATTGATAGAAAGATATAAAAGGGTGGGGCGATTTCAGCGTATTCCCTCGGTGCCGGCTTTTAGGGTGGATATTGTACCCTTGGTATAAGGCAATGCATGTTACAGCGCATGCAAAAGCCTTAAACGCTTACGGTACCGGCGGGGCGCGGGGAGGCGATAAAGCCTAACTCGTTGCTTATAAAAAGAGAATTGACTTTGGCGGCTTCGGGGTTAGACTTTGCGGCTAGGGAGGCTTGTTAGGCCGGCCATGCGGTACCGGCGGCCTGTTCGATTATGGATGCATGTTGCAAACAACTGTTACGCAGGCTGGATACGCCGGAATGCTTGAGCGGATTGTTTTCGAGCGCTGAAAATCTTGGAAGCGGAACGATAGTGAAGCGAAGATTTTTAGTCCCCGATAGCCGTAGCGCCGGGCGGGTTTTCGTAGCGAAGCGGAGAAAACCTGC